>Ga0255092_1000024_pt1 | contig 95525 bp, 101 predicted proteins | sample Colum_Yuk_RepC_8_2_FD_188454 | JGI IMG/M metagenome (GOLD analysis project Ga0255092, IMG submission 188454) | Freshwater microbial communities from Columbia River, Oregon, United States - Colum_Yuk_RepC_8d | ecosystem: Environmental > Aquatic > Freshwater > River | place: USA: Oregon...
AACATGAATCAGCGTTGCAGCGATACCGATATTGAACTAGATGGTGATCTGAGTCTTGAGTGGAGCCAAGCTGCATCAAGCGGAACACACAGAACCTTATTGCTCCCACACCTGCGCTTGTCAGCTCCTCCAACCATCGCAGCCGATGGTCAGGCGACGATCACGATTCAACTGGAGGATGTCGCCGAAGAGCCGATTCAAAGGCAAGCAACCATCTATCTGGAGGCGGTCTCAGGTGTCTTGCCTCGGGCTAGGATCACAACGCTTCAGGGTGTTGCCACCGTGCCAGTCTTTGCCACTGGGATGTTTCCAGGCGACCAGGTGCGCATTAAAGCAGGCTGGAAGTATTTCCCCGGTGTTGATGACGTAACGCTCGAGGTCGTCTGATGTTGCAAGCGCTGTTTGCAGTTCCGGTATTGGTGACGAATCTTGGTTTGTCTGATGACGCACGCTTCCTTCTTCGGGAGCGAGCCCTGAATGCTTACCGAGTCAACAACGTTAACCTAAAGCCTTGGTCTAGGTCAACCCGTGAGTCACTGGTGAATCAGGAGCCTGTCTTTAAGGATCTTTTCGCCAGTGTCATCTGTGTGGCAGAGACGGCTTTTAGTGTTTGTGTTGCCTCTATTACAGGACGCGAGTTGGTTCAGTTTGATGGCGATTTTGTGCCCCCGCACGTTGAGCCTTCAGTGCTGTCTGCTATCTACTGGATTGATACCGCCTCTACACCTGACCACGCTAGGGGCGATCACAACGGATCACTTGTGCTTCAAAGCCCAGTAGGACCTTTTGGGACCAAGGGTCTGCCGATTGAAGAGAGGGTCCGATTCATTGATCCAAAGCCAGATCAATTGGTGATTTTTCCAAGCCACTTGGTTCACTTCGGCCATGTTTATCGGGCTGCAAAGCCCAGCGTCGAGATTCATTTTGAAATGGAAATTACTTGATCTATTTTTTCATTCACACGAATAGGATGTTATGAGTACCTTTTTGATTCACACCCTCATCCCCGGTGGTCGTGAAGGCCCAACCCTTCGCTATGACAACCAGACCTCGCTGCTGACCGATTCGCTGACTGGACAACCAGTTGTGAAATCCTTTGCATCGCTACCTTCAAACAAGCAAGTATTCGCAACCAGCAAAGACACCCCTGCAAGGAAGGATTCGCCACGAATCTTGAAGATTTCTCTTGGGCTGTCTTGCAACTATGAGTGTGAATACTGCTCGCAACGCTTTGTTCCGCGAGCTGCAGAAACGAACCCCGCTGAGGTTCAGTCTTTCATTGACGGACTGGATGAGTGGGTAACTTTTCCTCCCGAGCGGATTGAGTTCTGGGGTGGTGAGCCACTTGTTTACATCAAAACATTGCGCCCGCTTGCCCAGTTGTTGCGTTCAAAGTATCCCAGCGCCCATTTTTCAGTGATTACCAACGGTTCACTATTGAATGTGGAGGTTAATGAATGGCTCGACGTTATGGGATTCAGTGTTGGCATCTCTCATGATGGACCTGGTCAGCATGTGCGAGGCCCTGATCCACTGGATGATCCTGAAAAGCGAGCAGCCATCATGGATCTTTACCAGCGGCTTGCTCCAAAGGGTCGTGTAAGTTTTAACGCGATGCTCAACCGCTCAAATATTTCCAGAGCTGCCATTCAGCGGTTCTTTACCGATCTGACCGGAGATTCTGAGGTGATGATCGCAGAGGGAGCGTTTGTTGATGCATACGACCCAGGCGGGCTCGCTCTTTCGCTGCCTCCCAGTGAAGCTCACGAGTTTCGTCGATCATCGTTTCAGGAAATTCGACAAGGCAAAGCAGACAGGGTATCTGGCGCAAGGGATCGGGTTGCATCATTCATTAACTCGCTGCGCCTTCAACGAACCGCTTCGAGCGTGTCGCAAAAGTGCGGCATGGATAGCACCGAGGCAATCGCAGTTGATCTTCGGGGCAATGTGCTTACCTGTCAAAACGTGAGCGCGCAGTCGACTGCGCCAAACGGCGAGAGCCACCGCATTGGTCACGTTAGCTCTTTAGCCTCCGTTACGCTACGTACGGCAACTCATTGGTCTAAGCGCGATGAGTGTCCGAAGTGTCCGGTTCTTCACATCTGCAAGGGCGCGTGCATGTTCTTGGAGGGGCCACTTTGGGAAGCCTCGTGCAACAACGCTTATTCCGATGCTCTTCCAATTTTTGCTTCTGGGATTGAGTTTCTAACTGGTCTGGTTCCTGTCTTCATAGATGGAGATCTTCCGGAGGACCGAAAGGATGTTTTTGGACTTACCCAAACCAAACCCACTGGAGATGAAGTTACTCGCAAACCTTTTCCGGTTCGGGTTGTTGCCTCTTAAAAATTAAATATTCTTGCTTCAAGCCCGCCTGGTTTACTCCTGTGCGGGCTTTTTCTTTTTGGAGATGCCCATGACAGAAGAATCCACCAACACCCAGAGCGCTGACATCCTGAACCTGCGCCCGGAGGACCTCGATGAGTTGCTCACCCGTGCAGCCGAGAGAGGCGCCGAGCGCGCATTAGCCTGTCTGGGCCTTGAAAACGGGCACGCTGCCCGCGATATCCGCGACCTGCGGGGTCTCATCGATGCGTGGCGGGAAGCGCGCCGTACGGCCTGGCAGACCACGGTTAAGGTGCTGACCACCGGTGTGTTGGCTGCACTGCTGGTCGGCATCGCCATCAAGTTACGGCTGATGGGAGGTCCCCAATGATCGAGACACTGTTGGGTGGCTTGCTGGGCGGCGCGTTTCGCTTGGCTCCCGAGATCCTGAAATGTTTCGACCGCCAAGGCGAGCGTGGACATGAATTGGCTATGCAGGACAAGGCGTTGGAGTTTGAGAAACTGCGCGGTGCCCAGCGCATGTCCGAGATCGGCGCGGCTGCCGACGGCTCATGGAACACCGGCGCTATCGAAACCCTGCGCGATGCCGTTCGCACCCAGGGTGAAAAAACTGGGGTGGCATGGGCCGATGCGCTCTCCAGCACTGTGCGCCCGGTGATCACCTATTGGTTCATGGCGCTGTACTGTGCGGCAAAGACGGCGGCCTTAGCGGCTGCCCTATCCGCCGGTGCCGACTGGGGTACGGCAGTTCTGCACGCGTGGACTGAGGCCGACCAGGCGCTCTGGGCCGGGGTGCTGAACTTCTGGTTCTTGGGCCGCGTGTTTGACAAGGTACGGCCATGATCGAAGTGCCTCAGGCAGCGATCGACTTGGCCAAGCGGTTCGAGGGGTTTTGCCGGGTGCCCAACTCAGACCCTGGCCGCGCTTATCCGTATGTCTGCCCTGCAGGCTTTTGGACCATCGGTTACGGCCATCTTTGCGATGCCAAGCATCCGCCGATCACCATGGAAGAGGGCGACGCTTATCTTGCTGCTGACATGGCCGATGCACTAAGAGCCACACTGCGCTACTGCCCGGTACTGGCCACTGAACCGGAGGGACGACTTGCGGCAATCGTCGACTTCACGTTTAACCTTGGAGCGGGTCGGTTGCAGGCGTCAACGCTTCGGCGGCGGGTCAATCAGCGGGACTGGCCAGGTGCGGCGCAAGAACTTCGCCGGTGGGTGTACGGTGGCGGCAGAGTGCTGCCTGGGCTGGTGCTGAGGCGGGAAGCCGAGGCTGCATTACTGGATGACGTTCAGACAGCACTAATGCGAGTCTAGTTTCTGCTTTGGTGTCTACAAAAGTCCAGCCAAAACGGTGGAATTGTTAGTGAACCCAACTCGACAAACTGGGTTAAATGAGTGACAATGCGTCACTCATTTAACCCAGCGATAAAAAACCTATGACATCCGAAAAAGATGACCTTGAGCTCATCAGCAGGCTTTTAGAAATTTATGACCAGAAGTACTTGGGTGAGTATTTGAATCAAGTCTCGCCAGGTCAATGGTGTCGAGAGACCATTAACCGTTGGGTCAAGGGGAAAGCCTCGCCGAGGCTAAGTCACCGCGAGTTTGAAGCGTTGCAGGAGCTTTTCCCTAAGCCTCCTTTGAATCACCCAAATTACGATTTTGATTTTGTAGATTTGTTTGCGGGAATAGGTGGCATCAGACGGGGTTTTGAGCTGGCTGGTGGCCGTTGTGTTTTCACAAGTGAATGGAATAAATATGCAATCAAAACATACAAGGCCAATCACTACTCTGACCCAGATAAACATACATTCAATGAAGATATCAGGGCGGTGACACTCAGCGATAAGGATGACGTATCTGAAGCGGTTGTTGTTAAAAACATTAATTCACTCATTCCTGATCATGATGTTTTACTTGCAGGATTCCCATGTCAGCCATTTTCAATAGCGGGTGTATCCAAGAAAAACTCATTGGGTAAGGCTCACGGTTTCGAATGTAAGACCCAAGGCACGCTGTTCTTTGATGTCGCAAAGATTATTGAAGTTAAGAGGCCTGCAGCTTTTTTATTAGAAAACGTGAAGAATCTGAAAAGCCACGACAAGGGGAAAACATTTAAAGTAATTATGGAAACTTTAGACGAGCTTGGTTATTGGGTCGCCGATGTTGACTCTGATTCAAAAGCTGATCCAAAGGTCATTGATGCGCAAAATTTTGTGCCGCAACATAGAGAACGTATCGCACTAGTTGGATTTAGAAAAGATCTCAATGTACATGACGGATTTTCCCTGAAGGAAATAAGTAAGTTTTATCCGAAGGTTAAGCCGAAGTTAGGTGATATCTTAGATGCTGATTTTGATGAGAAATACATACTTACACCCAGACTGTGGGAATACCTGTTTAATTATTCAATTAAGCACAAGGCCAAAGGCAATGGATTCGGGTATGGATTGGTGGGTGAGCAAGACGTGACTCGAACCCTCTCAGCCCGCTACTACAAGGATGGATCGGAAATCCTTATTGATCGTGGCTTTAACCCCGATAAAGATTTTTACAGCGTAAAAAATCAGAAGAACAGACCGCGCAGGCTAACCCCGCGCGAGTGCGCGAGACTGATGGGGTACGACGAGGCAGGTAAAACAAACTTCAATATCCCTGTATCAGATATGCAGGCCTATAAACAGTTTGGAAACTCAGTGGTAGTTCCGGTTTTCTCTGCTGTAGCTAAGCTGATGAAGCCTCGGATCAAGCAAGCGATTGCAGTACGTAAAAAACAGTCCAAATGACCGATGTCCATTCACCTGCGGTTCGTTCAAAGAACACCCGTCCAGAAATCACTGTCCGGTCTCTGTTGCATGCCGCAGGTTTTCGATATCGGCTTCATGTTTCTGACCTCCCGGGAAAGCCGGATATGGTTTTTCCCAAATATCGGGCCGTCATCATGGTGAACGGATGTTTCTGGCATGGGCATGACTGCCAGTTTTTTAAATTACCTTCAACGCGAACTGATTTTTGGAAACAGAAAATTGAAAAAAATCGTGCTAATGATGCGAGTTCATCACTAGCATTGAGGGCCGCCGCGTGGAGGGTTGCAATTGTGTGGGAGTGCGCATTGCGTAAAAATAAAGCGGATGGTTTTGCAAACGTGACGCAACAACTGAGTGACTGGCTTAGATCTTCAGATGTCTCCATTGATCTGCCAAAAACAGAACCGGTTCGTTAAAACGGCTGCAAATAGTCTTTGTATTTTTTATGGAAATTGAAGGCCAAAATTTCAATCCAAATCGATTTTTTTGGGATTCACTAATAGAGCTTTAAGCTCTTCAACTGAGAGTGGCGGATTTTTTCTATGCATCATTGCGTGGCAATTACCGCACACGGGTACAAGATCGGTAACCGGGTCAACTCGATACGCTCCCCCCATGGAGGAAACGGGAACTCTGTGGTGAACCTCAATGTAATCTTGACCTATTTGCCCATAAAAGGATCCAAAATCAAAACTGCAAACTTGGCAGATTGGACCGTAATGTGAAATGCAGGCCGCCCGGTTTGCCGGACTTCGTTCGTATTTGTTGACAACGATTTGAATTTTCGCGCCCTCTGGCAGACCTGCTTCGAACCCCTGCATTACTTCGGTAACGTCTTCCACCCGGAGAAGTGAAAGCACTAGCCCAAAGCAAGTTGATGCAGTTTCTAAAGCGAGGCTCTGATATTGTTCTTGCGAGGGCTTACTGCTGCCTAACCGCTTGTCACAGTCAAGCTCAAGTTTGGTCCAGTCTCCTCGAGGCAAGTCCCCGGGAGAGTCAATATGATTCCCGTTCACACTGATCGAAACTCGAAATCCATCGGCTACAGCTTTCTGCGCCAAAGTTGCAAATGTTGTCTTTGCTTCCTCATCCGCTTCTGCCATATGGCGCAGCAGACTTCTTGTGAAGGCATCAGCTTTGAAACTGGCTTCTATCAGACGAGGCGTTCTTGCAAGAACGATGCCGAAACCATTCGGGTATTCAAGGTCGATGGGGCGAAGTACAACAAATGTTCCACCATCTATTTCCTCGCTGCCACCTGAAACACCAAGGCCAAAACGCGTCTGAATTTTTTCAGCCAGTTCGCCCGCGTCTAGCATAGTCATTACAGTGCTCCAGCCTCCGGTGGATCGGGAAGATCTGCAACGAGCTTTTTAAGGTTTCTGGAGACCTCAATTCTGAATTCTTCAAATGCATCTTTGTTTTCGTCGTTGACGTTATTTAATTCCGCCTGAGCAAGTGCCCACAACATAAAGTCCAGAGCTTGAACGGCAACGCTGTCTCCCTTGCTCGGAAGATATGCCTTTGGATAAAAAGGGTGCCCAGTGTTTAAGGTTACTCCTGCGCCACCGTTGATGAGTGCTGGTTCCCAAAGTACGCCGTTATCAAGCGTTCCGCTTGTTGAAATATGCATCAGGCTCGGTTCGTTGGTCGTAACGATCTTGAGCTTGGTGGTGGAGTGGCCGGAATTGTTTGTGATGCCTACTTCGCCACTCGCCGAATTCACGTCGGTTACTGTGGCAACCTTCAACGCCCCAACCTTTTGATGAATCGCATTTCCTGAGGCTGTATGCAACAGCACAGCGGAGCCAGTGATCGCACCAGCGGCCCCTTTTCTGTACCTCGTCTCCGCCTCACGGCGGGGGGCTGCGAGAAAAGTGTCCCGCAACCATTCGTATAGTTGTTCATTTAGCAGGATGCGCGACTTCTTGATATCTACCTGAAACGCATCATCAAGCTTGTGGTCGAACGACAACTCGACGCGAAGCAGCGAGAAGTGCGGTTCCTGTTTGTACATCCCCAACCAGTCCGGGCCATGAATAAGGCGGTTTTCACGGTAAACGTAGACACCTTGGCGCTCATTGGAAATTTTTGCTGCATTCCGGTTTTCAGTGGAAGAGAACTCTTCTTTTCTTGGAAGAATAAATGCACGAATAGAAAACGTGGCACTTTGTCCGTTGGGTAGCTGAACCGGAATGGTTTTGTCCACCGCCGGAGCACTCACCTCCGCGATACAGAAAGGATCCCACGCACTAACAGGTGCGCCATTTAGCTTGATAGTCAGTGTCCTTGACCGAGCATCAGTGGGGTCTAGAAATCGTTGGTACACCGTAGCAATATGTTCCCTCAGGGAATCTTCCTGGCGTTTGAGCGCGTTTTTCAAGGGCTTGCCATCAGGTCTTGTGTAATCAGAAAGCAACCGGTCTACTTTTTCCCAAATAACAACCGTTCCTGATTTCTCCTGTGCACTTTCATTCAGCAATTGAACTTCGTGAGGTGCTGCAGATGCCAGTTCGAGTCCCCAACTATTTGACTGGCCCAAAAAATCAAGGTCCCATGCAGCGCGCAGAGCGGCAGACTGCCCATCAGGACGTGAAACCAATGCTAGACGCTTGCAAAAAGCGGTGGATGCGGTTTTAAGGCCCAAACCGAATTTACCTAAACTGGCTGCATCCGCACGTCTCTTGGACCCGTATTTCATCGCGTTGATGAGACCATCTCTGTCCATGCCGCAACCATCATCTGCGACTGAAACTGAAATATTTCCAATAAAGTCCGCGCCAAAACGGACGTCCACATTGGAAGCGCCAGCTGCAATAGAGTTGTCGATAATGTCGGCAATCGCGGTATTGAATTCATATCCGGTATCGCGCAGGCCTTCACTGATACGCGCTACGTCTGGTTGGACTTCAATAGTTTCAGTTGTCATTTTTTTGCCCCTTGGTTCAAGAATTAATAATTTTCCAGCCGCCGCTGAGTACCAATACACCGTCGTCGTTGAGCTTTGCTGAAGTGCTATTTGCACGAACGTGATCGACGAAAATTGATCCGTTTTCATCTTTTGAAAATGTGAGATCGTCACCGACTTTTGCATCGATAGCCCGTAAATACTTGGTCATGCAAGTGAGGCGGTATTCGTTTCGGGTCCCGCCGAAAAGCGCATTGTTGTAATAGATGAAGTTAAATTCCCATTTCGAGCCGTCGGCAAGTTCGCGGACCAACAAAGTCATTCTGGGGTTTTTGATTGCAGCATTCAAATCAGGAAAAAATGACAGAATGTCTTTCGCTTTTGGTACAAGAATTCCCGCTTGATGTGCACCGTTGATGCCAATGTCATTGGCACTCAGTTTTTTTGAAATTGTTGTCGTCATTTTTCGTTTTCCTGAAATTTTGACAGTGGTGAAATTTGTAGGGCTCGGACTATTATTGATGCATCAATTTCACCATCGTGACCAACAACAGCCTCTGTCGCCAGGCCCCGTTTGAATTGGGCGCGATCCAGCATGACCTCTTCAACGCTGTCCGCGTAATACAGGTGGTGAATTGTCACGGGTAGTTTTTGCTTACGACGGTATGCTCTTGCTGACGCCTGATCCGTGAGAGCCGGATTCCATTCCGGGTTGTAATGAATGACGTGGTTGGCCGCTGTAATGTTTAAGCCTGCGCCTGCCGCCTTTGGATTCAAGAACAACGCTCCAGATCCGTTGAACTCATAAAACTGATCAACAGTTGGCTGCCTCTCGGTAACAGGCACTCGTCCATCAATAAACCTGAAAAATCCGGCAGGCCAACGCTGAGGGATGTCTCGCATGAACAGATCGGCCATTCCCTGGTAGGTTGTAAACACAAGAGCTTTTTGGTTGGACTCAAAAATCTCTGTGAGGAGTTCTAAAAGTCGAATGTACTTGTCTACATCAAGGGATGGATTGCCTAGCGCCTTACTGACCAGACTTGGATGTGTGCAAAACATTCGCAGTCGCCCGGTCGCAACCATGCCTGCAGCAGGTCCGTATTCAGCCAACGTACGCAGTCGTAGCGATTCATAGGCATCAGCAAGTGAAGGACTCATCGTAATTGCCTGAGGCACTTCGATCTTCTCAGGCAGATCCTTTGCAACGTCCCTGACTTTTCGCCTTAAAAGAATTGGTGAAACAATCGGACTTAGCCGACTTGCGTCATTGAGATCATCTGTGAAACTTGCCCGGAACTCGCTCACCGATCCGAGCAATCCTGGAAGCGCAAAATCGGCAAGGGACCAAAGATCGTCAAGTCGGTTTTCAACAGGGGTCCCCGTCACAGCTAAAGAGACTCGGCGGGGAAGTCTCTTGACAGCTTTTGTTCTTTGCGCATCCGGATTTTTTATCGCCTGTGCCTCATCAAGCACCAATAAGTTCCATTCGACTGATCCCAGCAGAGGCTCATCCCGAATTGCTGTATCAAACGAAGTCACTACAACGTCAAACGGCGTCAGTCGCTCTGCAATACCGGCTCTTCCCGGTCCTGCATGAACGTGTACGCTGAGTGAAGGTGCGAACTGAGCAATTTCACGCCTCCAGTTTTCAACGATAGTAGCTGGCGCAACTACCAGTGAAGGCGTACAGCCCCGGTTTCTTTCAGATAGAAGCAATGCGATGACTTGCAGTGTTTTTCCAAGTCCCATTTCATCAGCAAGAATGCAGCCAATCTCCTGCTGAGCAATCACTTGCAAGAAACCAACCCCGTCAACTTGGTACGGGTAAAGCTGAGCATTAAGGCCTTGAATTTCACCGATGCCGCTACCTGCAGCAGATGCGACGTCGGAAGCAATAACTACAGATTCATCAATTAGTTTTGCAGGTGCATCTTTTCTACTTCGTAACTCGATTAATTTGCCGAATGAAAGCGAGCTTCCATCAATCACACCACGGGCAGTCAACCAGTCTTTTGCAGATTGGATTGCATCTGTACTAACGGGGTACCATTTGCTGCCAATAATTATTTGATCGTAGCCAGAGGGCAAATCGCAGTACCCACTGTCTGTCCAGACACCAACTTTGACAATGATCGAACTGGGAGTGACGTTACTTATTCTGATTGCTGGTTCTGCTGGAAACCGAGAAAAAATCAAATCTGGAACCACTGATGTCAAAGGCCGATCAAGTTGCTGCCCATGAAATTCTTTTACATCCGAAAAAATAGCTGAGTAAACGTCTAACGCACTTGGGAAAACGGTCGCACCTGTGTGATCTTTTATTGAAATCCGATCGCCTCCCAAAAACCAATGCGTCTTATTCATTTTCAGCCTTGCACGGTTTGTGAAGTTGCTGCCATTGAGTTATATCCCGGCGCAAGCGCCGCGCTCTCAACGCCATAAAGTGTTTGCGGGTTGTTCAGCCATAAATGGTGCTCTTTTGGATCAAGGCTGTGTTCGGGTGAGCAATCCACTGACCATCGCCTCAGTACATACCCAACTAGGGGAGCCCGCATATCGAGAGCCAGCACGCCATTGCTCATCATGAAGTCCGCTTCAATCGCTTTGGGGTGGGCAATGCCCGGGTGAGGGACCAGTTCAATGTGAACGAGCCGTGCCCACTGCACGTCTGATTCAATTTGTTCTTCAACTGGGATGGGCAGGTCAAGAGCCTTTGCTTTGACGATGCGGGTCAAAGCAAAGTCGGCAAAGCGCCCACGTTCGCGGTCATAGGCGCGCAAATGCCAGCGCAGTCCGGTATCGGCAAGAGCAAGGGGGCACAGTGTCTTTGTTGAGGCTCCGGAGGTCAACGACAGGTAGTTGACCTTGACTTGGCGTCTGCCAGCGATGGCGCGGGTCAGTGTGGCCAAGGTATCGATGTCAGGCTTGACCAGGTCGCTGGCGCTTTCGCAGGGGACGGTGCGCTTCAGCTTTTGGTCCATGTTGTCGCCAAATCCCGAGCGGAGCCAGGTTAGCACGCGCTCGGCTGAGTGTTCAAACAAAGGGGCGAAACGATCCGTGGTGGCGTACTTGCGCTGACCGGCGTCGTAGAAGAGGTTCTGTGGGGCCAGACGGCGATAGGTGCTCAGGTCGCGCGCAGAGGCGGCAGGTTTGACCCCAAAGCGGCGCTCGATGTCCGCGCGCGTCAGGTCACCACAGAAGAACGCTTTGACTTCAATGTAGAAAAGTCGCTCTCTTTGCGTCTGCGTCAGGTCGTCTAGTGCAGCGGCTACTGTTCTGTTGACCACGTATCTGTCCCCATTGTGTTGGCTGAGGTTCCACTCTAGCATATTCAGCGACTGCGCTTAATCATTTTGATGCAGTGAGCGGCTGTTGGTGCTAGAATTTTTGAAAACGATCAGGTTGGCACCGGTCGCTTGGCCCGAAATCATCACTTTAAGGAGATGACCATGTCTTTTTGGCAAATCTTGGGGCGATTCGCTGTGTCCGACACAGGCGAGACTCTGCAGAAGCTCTCGGACACCACCAGCGTTTCATCTGACGGCACGACCTACACAAAGATGGGTTCGACTACCGTTGGGTCTGACGGGTCTATGTTCACTCAAATGGGTTGTTTCAGCACCGACGGCAGCACCCGTATGGGAACTACCGCGACTGGCCTTGGGGCTGTTTTCAATGATCGGGATGACTGGCCGAGTTCTGGCGCGGGGGCTTCGCATGCGCGAAGGCGGTTCGGCATCGATGACGATTCGTGGTGAACAATGGATTTCGGAGTGTAGTGTCTTGGTCAGTGAATCATTAATACCGCAGGGAACGATACAGGCTTACCGGGAAACAGAATTTCGGGTTTTTACTGACGCTCCTTTGACCCTGCGAATTGCTGAGCGAAATGAGGCCCTGCTTGGCTTGTACAAGGACCACCGCAGCGATAGTTGTGCGTTTATCACTGCGTGCAATCCCTTGGGGCAACTTTACGACGCAGCCGAGAACGCCAGGTTGCAGGACCAACTGGCAAACGAACTGAAGTTCAGGAGCCTGAATTTCATAGAAGGGGAAGGGAAGCATCCGGTCGGAGACTGGCTTGGCGAGCCGAGCTTTTTGGTCTTCGGGCTATCCGTGGAGGCCGCTAGGGCCCTAGGAAAGATGCTTGATCAAAACGCTATCGTTTGGTGCGGCGGAGATGCTGTCCCCGAGCTCATTTTGTTGAGGTAATTGGGTCGTGGCGTTGGATTGTTGACGGTTGAGGAAAAATTAGCGTAGAATTTCTCTTAACACGGCCCGCTCCTCTGCGTCGAAAGACGTACGGGCGGGTTTTCTATTTCTGGGGACACATGTCAACCTACAACAAGCCCTTTCTAAGCTTCTCGCAGCAATTGCAGGTGCTTAAGGATCGAGGCTTGGATGTCACTGACGATGCTGCTGCACTGTCATGTCTTGAGAGGATTGGGTACTACCGACTTAGTGCCTACTGGTATTCTCTTCGAGGAACATCTCTAACTCAAGACCCAGTCACCAAAAAGATATTTGTTCATCGACTGGACGATTTCCATCATGGAAGTAGTTTTCAGCACGCGCTTGAGCTTTACGTTTTTGACAAGCGTTTGCGACTGCTGGTTCTGGATGCAATTGAGCGGATCGAAGTAGCTGTTAGGGTGGATGTGGCATACCAATTGGGTGCGCAAGATCCCTTTGCACACACCAACCCAAGTTTGCTGCATGGTAATTTCACCAAGAAAATTCAGGCCCGAACCGGTAAAACTCGCCATCAAGAATGGCTGGAGAAGTACAACCAAGTACTGGCGAGGTCAAAAGAGGACTTCGTTCGCCATTACAAACAAAAATACGGATTGCCTTTGCCGATTTGGGTCTCCGTAGAGCTTTGGGAGTTCGGCATGCTCTCAACCTTCTATCAGGGCATGTCGGTTGTCGACAAGTCAGTCATAGCTACGAAATACGGAGTTCCAGATTGGCAGGTTATGGAAAGCTGGTTGCGTTCTATGAACTTTGTTCGCAATGTAGCCGCACACCACAGTCGATTGTGGAACAAAAACTTGGTTGATCAACCCAAGATGCCAAGTGCTGGCGACATCCCAGCATTTGACCCAATCATCGGCAAGCCGGATGTTAGCGCGAGGCTTTACGCCGTACTTTGTATCTTGGTGCACTTTATGCATAGGGTGTCACCAAACTCATCCTGGCCGAAGCGCGTGAAAGACATGATTGACAGTTTTCCAGCTGTTGCGAACTTGTCAGTGGCTGACATGGGTTTCCCATCTGACTGGCAAACCCACGATTTTTGGCAGCCGAAAATCTAAGCGACTACCCAATTGCGCTTGATTTGGTAACAAAACAGAGAAATTGCTTGTTAAGCGAAATAATTTCGGTATAGAATCCGCTTATGCGAAATTCGATACCGGAGTTACCAATGCTTAAGCTCATCAATGACTCGATCCCTGACCTGCTTGTGAGGAACATTTCACGAGAGGTTCTTATGGGGGTTGAGGAGGCCCTGATTGTCGGTTCGCAGAGAGCCTATGCTGATGCGCGCGGCATGAATGACGGGCATTTGCCCAGTGTCGTTGGGCAGCTGCGTCACTTTCACATGAATGAGTCTTTCCATCGTGCCCTAGAGGCTGGGGGTGCGTCACCCACACCGATTCGGGGTAACACGATTGTTACGGGCCGAACCGGTGTATTTACCTTGGCCCGTTTCAATATTAAGGAGGGGCTTTGGAATGGTGGAAGGCGCAGTCAGACACGAAAACAAATGTCAAAGGCTAACGTGGCCATTGAACCCTTGGTGCAACCAGAGCTGTTTGCTGACTATGTTCCACCCTCGGATGTAGTAGTTTTTTTTGTGGCGTGTTTTGCCAATACCCTGGCGATTCAACCTGAGGTGCCGCTTTCAATTCAGATCGCCGTTCCTGACCGGTACATGGACGGATGGCTTTTCCGTGAACCGATCGACGAGTTCATCAAGCGTTATGACCAAAAGCCAATGGTTACGCAAGACGATCTGGCAACGCCGAAGTTGAAAAAGAACATCGGATCACAAGACAAAGACGGAACAACACAATGAGCCGAGGCGGTATTCAAGGTTTTCAACAAGATCGGTTGAGTCAGGTTCTGGCTGCACGCCGTTTAACCCAGGTTCAGCTCGCGGCTTTGGTCGGTGTTTCACCAGCTACTGTTAGTAAGTGGAGGGCAGGAAGTCAGGCTCCTGAACGGGAAGCGCTTGAAAGGCTTGCTGGGGTGGTTAACGTCACGCCGGAGTGGTTCACTCGGACCCCAGCAGAAAAAATCTCCTTGCCACTGTTTCGCAGTAACGCATCTGCTCACGTAGCTGCGCGTGCAATGCTTGAGGCCCGTTTGGAGTGGGCGCAAGACGTTGCTGTTGCTTTGATGGAGTTCGTGGACTATCCAGAACTAAATTTACCCAAACGCGATTTTATTGATCCAGAGGAAATCACTGCTGAAGATATTGAGCAGGCAGCCAGCGAGTGTCGCGACATGTGGCGGCTTGGGCGCGTCGCCGTTCAGGATTTGGCCCTCGCAGTTGAAGGCGCTGGCATTATCTTGGTCCGTGAGGAAACCGGCATAGCGCAAATTGAAGGACTTTCATCTTGGAGTGAAATGTTGGGCAGACCGCTCATTTTGTTGTCCGCTGACAAAGATAACGGGTACCGAAGCCGATTCGATCTTGCTCATGAGCTGGGCCACTTGATACTGCATAGAAATATTCTTCGTACTACGGACAACGATCGTCATAAGTTGATGGAGAAACAAGCGCATCATTTTGCTGGCTCGTTTTTACTGCCTGCGGAGTCTTTCGCCGCAGACATCCGTATGCCCGTTACCTTGGATGATCTGTTGCTGCTTAAGCGACGATGGGGCGTTTCCGTGGCTGCGATCACAATGCGATTACATGCGTTGGACCTGATTGATGATGATGGTAAGTTGTCTCTGTTTAAGCGACGCTCAGCTCGATGGGGTGGTAAATCTGAACCAGGCGACGGAGATAGAAAACCGGAGCAACCTAGGCTGCTGCGTCGAACCATTGACTTATTGGTTGATGAAAATGTGATGCCGCTCGATGCAATACCAAGGCATATCGGACTGTCGGACATGGATGTAGAGATGTTGGCAGGACTCCCAGAGGGTTATTTCCAAGGGAAAAATAATGTCGTTCAACTTGCTCGACTTCGTGTTGCTCCCACGGATACCGTCTTAGACAGAGTTCTTAGCAGTCCTGTCGTGCTCCCATTCAGAAATCCGTTGAAAAACTAACTGTACAAGGAATCCACATCATGTCCAAAAACACCAAGCAAACGTCCAGCAAGGTTGCAACATTAGCCTCAGAAACTTTGCTTGATAAACAAGCATCGCAAATCGCTAAAAGCCTTGCCGCTTCAGCCTTAGCACAGCGTAGCGGAGGGAAGCAGACTGGCGCGGAGATGGAGGACAAGGCTGCGCGTGTTTTGGCCAGCAATCATTACTCGGATGACACTAAGCAATTGGCTGCATCTGTTCTGGCTCAGGCAAATAAAGAACGTTGAGCCCTAAGTTAAGCGTTCGCTCTGAAGAGAAAGTCTCGAAATGACAACTGTCACTCGCACAAGGTTGGTCTGTCCATGTGGACATGAGGGAATTATCGTAATGAGGGAAAACGATGCACCATTTTCTAGGCAGCGTGAAGATTACTCCCTTGACGGCTTAAATGGTTCGGGGTTCTCTGTTCTAGACACTTTTGCAAAGTGGGATGAAGTTTTTTTGAAAATGAATCCAACATGTCCCAAATGTGGAGCCAAGCTCAACGAGGCCAATATTGCAAATCCCTAGCCTTTTCGATTACTACGATGCATGGCCCTATTGGGTATCAAAAACTATCGTTAACCCATGATCATGAGATTTAAGGAATTTTCCGGCTACGAGTGGTTTAGTTTCAAGGTGGATAGTTTTGATGTTCACATACTGTTCTCTCGGTCAGAGGCTGGTCCGCTCCTTGAAGGAAAGAGCAAGTCTTTCGATTTGGGTGGAGCGTATTCGGCCCAACTACACCAGGCTCACACTCCGGTTGGACAAAAGCACGTTCATGTGTACGCGAGGAATAACCAGCTTTTCGCGTTGAACCAAGATGGATCAGCACACGATCAAAGTCACGGCTCTCAAATTCCAAATAAAGTCGCGCAAGCTATTACTCAGAAGTTTCCTGGCTTCACCCTTCCCCCAAACAACTTTATTGAAAGTGCTCCAGCTGACATCCTCTCGGCTTTCGATCGTCAAATACTTCGTGGGTAGCAGTTGCCATTGAGGTCGCTGATGGACGGGGTTCAATTGCGAATTGCGGATTTGAACCGCCGTCCGCAAATCTGTAAAATCGGACGCATGCGATGGAGGCGTTCCCATTGGGGACGGCGCTGAATTGGGGATTGTTCGCAGGAACTAGATGAGGCCCGCAGGGGCTACTCTGAGGCTGTTTGCGCAGTGGTTACGCCCCACCACCATATGCAAAACCCCAACTCGTCTGAGTTGGGGTTTTTTCTTGGGCGATCACGCGTGTTGCCCCGTGTTCTTGCGGGTTCATGCGGAAACTTGCGGACTTCGCCCTCTGCACTACCAGGCCGGTTCTGCGCCTGGTTTTCTCTCTTCTGGCCATTTCTCTCAGTACCCCTAGCGTCCGGAAACAGGCCGAAGTCCACAAGATTCTCGGATCAGGGTCAATAAACTCAACGACTTACGAGTAGACGAATCGAACGGTTTTATTCCTGCATTGGCAGGAGAGCGGAAATCACAACTAAGCGGGTTAGGCTGTGGTGGTCTGAGAAAGGCAGGAGCCGGCCACAAGTTTCAGTCAGTTATTTCAGAACAAATCTAGCGGTAGCCTGCTTCCCGCCAGAAGAAACGACCGCTACGACTTTTGTGCCAGGACTCACTTTGAAATTGCCCAACGCCTCCAACTTGTCTCCGCTTGCCTTGAGTTCGACCTCTTGCTTCTCTGTCCCGCTTAGTAGCGTCAACTTAGCAGTAGTTTTCGATACATCCACAGGCTTGCCATGGTCCCGGACAAACAGCCGCAGCGCGGTGGGATTGGCGACCAGTTCGTAATCGATATCTTTGACCGTGACCAGAACGCCGCCGCGCATGGGCTTATGTTCTGCATCACTTGGACCCGCCCATGCAGCATTGCTGAGCGACAAAATCAAACTGATCAGAAGGGTAGAGACTTTCATGGGATTTCCTTTATGTGAGTCAATCAAAACAATGTCAGAACGCCTCAGCGTCTTTTTCCTGCAAGAGCGCTTGAGCAGGTTTTCGGCCAAACAGCCAGAACATGGCAGGTGTGAGGAATGTGTCCAGCAGGGTGGAGCTGATCAGCCCTGAAAAAATGACTACTGCTACCGGATGCAAGACCTCCGTGCCTGGACGCTCAGCTTCGAAAAGCAAGGGCGCCAGAGCAAAAGCGGTCACCAAAGCGGTCATCAAGACCGGGCTCAAGCGCTCCAGTGATCCCCGCAAGATCATTTGCGTGTTGAAGGCCTCTCCTTCAAAGCGCATGAGGTTGATGTAGTGGCTCACCTTCAGGATTCCGTTACGCACGGAAATTCCAGCCAGTGTGATGAAGCCAATCAGTGCTGCAACCGATAGGGGTTGCCCAGACAGCCACAAGCCCAGCACAGCGCCTACCAGTGCTAGCGGAATATTCACCATGATCAGCCCCGAGAGCACGACGGACTTGTAGCGGCTGTAAAGCACCACAAACATCAAAACCACGGAGATCACGGACAACAGTGCGATCAGTCGAGAGGCCTCCTCTTGCGCCTGGAACTGCCCGCCCAGGGTGATGAAGTAGCCCTCGGGCAAGCGCGATTCAGAGACGACTTTGCGGATGTCGACAATGACCTCCGACAGCGGACGACCTGAGGCGTTAGCAGAGATCACGATTCGACGCTTGCCGTTGTCGCGGCTGATCTGGTTGGGGCCATCGGCATCCTCAATCAAGGCGATCTTGGACAGTGGCACCCTGCCAGAAGGGGTCTCAATCAGCATTTGTCCCAGACCTTCGAGCGATCGTGCAGACTCAGGCAGTCGTACCACCAGTGCAAACCGTCGTCCGCCTTCCATGATCTGGGTGACTCTTTCACCCTCGACCAGCGATTGCAGCGTCGAGAGCACTTGCGAGCCGGACAAACCATATTGAGCCGCAGCCGCGTAGTCCACCCGAACCTTGATCTGGGGTGCAAGGACCTGTTTTTCGATTTGCAAGTCCGCAATGCCCTGAATGTTGGCCAGTCGGGATCTCAGTGCATCCGCCTGGCCCCGCAGCACATCCAGGTCTTCGCCAAAAATCTTGATGGCGATTTGAGATCGAACTCCAGAAAGCATGTGATCAATCCGGTGGGAGATCGGTTGCCCCACCTCAATGGATGCTGGCAAGTTGGCCAGACGCGCGCGGATGTCCGCCCGGACTTCGTCCATCGAGCGGGTCAACTCTCCGGCGGGCTTGATGCCCACGTCCAACTCACTGACATGGACGCCTTCGGCGTGCTCATCCAACTCAGCGCGCCCACTGCGTCGACCTACATGAACCACTTCAGGCACCTGCTTGACCAGAATTTCGGCCTGGCGAGCCAGGGCTGACGACTCCGTCAGGGTGACGCCCGGGTTGAGACGCAAGCCCACCAGAAGCGTGCCCTCATTGAAAGGGGGCAGGAATGTGGTGGGGAAGAAGGGGACCGCAACAGCCGCCAAGACCACGGCGGCACCGGCGCTGGCCAGGGCTGCGCGAGGCTTGTCCAAAACCAGTTGAAGCCCACTCTTGTACCGATTTTTGAGCCACGCCAGGACCTTGGTGTCGCCATGGTCCAGATTTCTCATTCGGGGCAGCAAGTAGTAGCTCAGCACGGGCGTCACCGTGACCGACACCAGCAATGAGGCCAGCGTGGAGACGATGAACGCGATGCCCAGTGGCACAAACAGCTTGCCCTCCAAGCCTGGAAGCGCAAACAGCGGCAGAAACACCAGCACGATGATGACGGTCGCGTAGAGGATGGCGGAGCGAACCTCCATAGACGCCTTGGCCACGAGTTGCAGCAAGGGCAGACGGTTATTGGCATCCTTGGAACGGTCTTCTTTCAAGCGTCGCAGGATGTTTTCCACATCTACCACGGCATCGTCTACCAGACCGCCGATCGCGATCGCCAATCCCCCCAGAGTCATCGTGTTGATCGACAGGCCAAAATACTTGAACACCAGCGCGGTAATGAAAATCGACACCGGAATGGCGGTGAGCGCAATGATGGTCGGCCGCACAGTTCCCAGAAAAAAGAACAGAATCGCCGCCACAAATACCGACGCGCCTATCAGTTTGCCTTGCAGCGTGGAGATTGACGCCTCGATGAAGCTGGCCTGACGGAACGTGACGCGAGGAGCTTCCATCCCTTCAGGCAACGATGCCTTCAGGCCGACGATCGCCTCTTCAATGGACTGGGTGAGTTTGGTGGTGTCTGCAGTAGGCTGCTTTTGAACCCCCAGGATGACAGCCGGTTTGCCCTCGAATCCCGCATCACCACGCTTGATGGCTGGGGCAAAGGTCACCTCCGCGATTTGCCTGAGCAAAATGGGTTGCCCGTTTTTGGCGGCGATCGCCAAATTGCGCAAGTCATCAAGCCGTGAGGTTCGGCCCAGGTTGCGGATGAGGTACTCGCGGCCATTGAGTTCAAGAAAGCCCCCTGACGTGTTGGCCGAGAAGCTGCGCAGCGCGGCTTCCAACTGGTCCAGCGAGATTCCGAGGTCAGACATGCGCGCAGTGCTGGGCTGCACTTGAAACTGCCGCACTTCGCCACCGATGGGGATGATTTGTGCGACGCCCGGAATGGTCATCAAACGGGGACGCAGAACCCAGTCGGCGTACTCACGAACTGCCATCGGCGAAATCTTTTGCGGATCGACCGGGATGGCGATCTGCATGATTTCGCCCATGATAGAGCTGATCGGCCCCATGCGAGGCGTGACGTTCCCAGGCAGACCTTGCTCCATGGCAGAGAGTCGCTCAGACACCAGTTGGCGCGCCCGGAAAATTTCCGTGTCCCAATTGAAGGTCACATACAGGAAGGACAAGCCAGCAGACGAGGTGGAGCGGATGGACTCCACCCCTGGCAACCCGTTCATCGCTGTTTCCAGCGGGAAAGTGATCAATTGCTCCACCTCCTCGGCTGCCATCCCTCCCGCCTCGGTCATGATCGTGACCGTGGGTTTGTTGAGGTCGGGGAAGACATCCACAGGGGTTCGCGTGAGGGTGAATGCCCCGTAGCCCATCAGCACTGCACCGGCAATGAGTACCAATAACCGATTGGCCAGACTGTTTTCGAGAAGCCACTTGAACATGTTGTGGCTCCCTTAGCGAATCTGATTGATCAGCGTGGCCCCTTGAGTGGCCACACGATCACCTGATTTCAGGCCAGAGGTCACGGCTACTCGCGTGCCATCCAGAGGCTCAAAAGTCACTGTACGGGGCTCAAACTTCTCGGGGGCCGTCTTGACCCAGACCACCGTTTGGTTCGCGGCGTTTTTCATGAGCGACGACAGGGGTACAGGAATGCCCGAAGTCTTTTGCTTGGACTGCACGTAGACTTTGACTGGCTGCCCCACAGCCAGGCCCAGCGCTTGCGGGTTTAGTGCCTGAAAGTTCAGGGGCAATGCCTGTTCACGCAAGCTGCGCGCCGCGCCGATGAAGATCAAAGGAACGTGCTGCTCACCGATGGCCAGCGACGCACCACCAATGTTGTTGGCCAAGGTCCCGTCAAATGCCAAGGCTTCGATCCGCAAGCGTCGGGGGTCGATGATTTCAAAGATCAGTTCACGCGCGTCTACGACCTGACCCGTGACCGCATGGGCAGATGCAATGACCCCTGAGACAGGGGCTAGGAGAGCTTCGCGACTTGCCAGCCCACCGCCAAGGGCGGCAATGCGTTCAGTCAAACTCACCACCTCACTCTCAGAGGCCTCAATATCCTTGCGTGGGACTGTGTCAGACAACTCCCGCAAACGTGCAAGACGCTTTTCGGCCAGGGACTTGGCAGCACGCAACTCGGCCAATTGAGCCGACTGGCTGGCCCTCTCTAGTGGTGCCACCGCGGGAATCACATAGGCCAGCACATCGCCCTTTGTCACTTCTTGTCCGGCAGTGGGCAATCCCTTGGGACCCGGTTCTATACGTCCGGCGTTGATCGGCTGTACCTTTCCGCCCGCATTGGGGTCCATCAGAACCCGGCCATTAAATTCGAATGAGCGCGGCACGTCGGCAGCTTCGACCAACAGTGTTCTCACATTCAGTTGTCGCTGGGCTGGTTTGGGAAAAAATACGCTGCCATCGGCCATACGCTGCGGACCATTTGCGTTTGCTAGTGCAGGCGCCGCGCCGTGGTCATGACCTTCACCAGCGAAAGACGGCATTCCTGCGCTTGCGAGGCTCAAAGTTGTGCAGAGCGCCAGCCAGCGGAGTTTGTTCGAAGTGTTTTTGAGTTTCATGTGGATTCCCCCTTATGCGCGACGAGCTTGGTGGCGAAAGCGGACGATCGCGCCCAGCGCTATCAGTGCCAGCAAACCGGCACCGATCCACATGGCGATGGCTTTCCATGCATCGCGGATGCCTGGCGCATCTGCATCTGCGTGCAAATCAAGTTCGGTGGCAAGCAAATCGATCAGTTCGCCCGCGTTGATCGTTGCGGTGATTGCCATCACGCCAGGTTTAAGCGGTTCTTTAAGAGTCACCTCGTATTCGCCATCGGCATGCTTTTGCGCTTGGTATTTGCTGCCAGCGATATCAATTTCGATTTGGGCGTCGTTGACCGGGCTGTTGTCTTTAAAGCGGTCCAGATATAGCGTGATCAGCTTCCCATTGACGATGCCGACCAGTTCCAGATCCTCTGAGACTGCAGTGAAGCGAGGCAGCGCGGAACTTGTGGCTTGCGGGGCTGTGTCGCCATGGTCATGTCCAGGGCCTGCGATAGCCAATGGGATAAACAGGGTAAGTAACAGTGCCAACAGAGTGGCCGCTGTTGAATGAATGAGCTTCATGGTGTTCCTTGAGTTTTTGGGGGGCGTCAACGTCACTGGGGCAGCAAGCCCAAGGACTGCCGCCACGCTGAGATGGCGCTGGCCAGATCGATTCGGCTGCGGGCCTCTTGGCGTTCTGCTTCGACGGCCTCAGCCTCGATGCGCAACCGGGTTGGCAGATCGGTCTCTCCAAGCCTGAATGACTTGTCAAAAAAGCCACGTGACTCTCTGGCCAGCCTGGCCCTTCGCTGGGCGGCGTCGAGTTGTGTGCGAGCGGCCTCCACGCGTGACGCAGCTCCGCGCTGATCGGCTTGAATGCGGTCCCTCTCGAGGGTGAGTTGGGACTGCACCTCAATCGCTTCGGCCTGCGCCGTCGCGACACGAGCGTCATACCTGGGGCCTGCGCCAAAGGGAACCCGAACGCCGATAAGCACAGTCTGGCCGTACCGCTCTCCAAAAGCTCCTCGGTCTCGCGTGGTGGCGACCGTCAGTTCGGGGTTGGCGCGCTTTTGGGTGTTGATCAGATTGGCCGTGCGCTCGGCAACGGCGATGCGGTCTTCCAACTCTGCGAGCAGCGGATGACGGGCAGTTTGAGACGGAACAGGTGACGGTTCACCCGTTCCGTTGTGGATCGAGTCAGGTGCAGCGACCCCACCCGTGAGCGCAGCAAGCTGCGCAGACGCAACGGCTGATGCAGCCTGCGCCTGGGCGGCAAGCGCTTCAGCCGCAGCCACGGCGCCTTCTGCCTGGTGCTGGTCTGACCGTGCCAGGTCACCTGCCTGTGTCCGCTTGGCAACGTCAGCGGCCAGTCGTCTGGCATTGGTCAACTGCTCGCGCGCCAGCTCTGCATCGACCCGAGCACGCTGCCAGCTCCACCAGGCGTCCCTGACCGAAGAGGCAAGCCGCAATTGGGAGGCAAGGACTCGGCGCTCAACAAATGAGATTTCAGCCTGAGCCAACTCGGCACTGGCGGTGCGCTGCCCGGGTAGCCAGATGGGAACCGCGATACCGATCTCGGCTTCACGCGCGCCGTTGTTGCCAGTCGTCCGGTCCGATCGCTGACTGATTTCCAGTGAGGGTGCCTCAGGCGAGAGCAGCCCAGCGGCTTTGGCTTGGGCCTGCGCGGCGTCACGGCGCGATTGAAGTGCGCGTGCCTCGGGTTGCCTCTGCCAGGCTGTCTCGAAAACTTCCTTCAATGACGCTGCGCCACCAGGCGCAGCATCGGTATGGCCTTGTGCATGGGCGCTCAGGACTCCACAACTCAATGCAATGGCCGACAGCACCAATCGAAGGGGGGCTGTCTTTTTTTCACTCAAACGCATGACTCATCTCCAATGGTGAAAACAACCAGGGAGATCAGCGAGCGGCGACGCAAAGGTCGCGGGCTTTAGTGCACAACGCTCAATGCGTCACGCGCGTCAGCGCACAAGGGATTCGAAAAAAGGGAAGTGGAAACCCGAGGCTCGCCGATCAGGCAAGCCTGGGCCATTGCGGCCGTTCGGGCCGCTCGGTATGGGCCGGAGTGGGGTTGACGTGGTCGTCGGATCGATGGTCCTGACCCGTTGCCGCTATGGGCGTCTTCAGATCACTGGTCAGCGCAGCTGCGCAACCCAGATGACATGTCGCACAGTCGTGGTGTACCCCAGTTGATGCAGTGCCATCTTTGCCAGATTCGTGGTTGTCAGCTGCTTGATGGTCGTGGGTGTGGTGTCCAGGGTGGTTGGCAGTCACACCGGCCTCATGTTGGCAATAGCCAGCCACTGCTGCCCAGCTGAACTGCAAGGGCAACAGAACCAGCAAAAAGATTGCCAAGAACTTTTTCATTCCTGATAGTGTAGTAGCTTTAGGCTTCGAAGGCCACTTGCCAGGTCCTTGACCTCATGATTCCTGAGGCCACTGCAGTTCGATGGTATCCGGATGACAGCACTCATTTGACTGCCTTGAGAAGACGCAGTCCGTTGAAGACCACCAACAAGCTCGCACCCATGTCAGCGAATACAGCCATCCACATGGAGGCGTCATCAAAGATAGCCATCAGTAGGAACACCGCTTTGATTCCCAAAGCGAGAGTGATGTTCTGCCACAAAATGACATGGGTCTGCTTGGACAGGCGAATCGTCTCGGGCAATCTGCGCAGATCATCGTTCATGACCACGATGTCTGCGGCCTCCATCGCTGTATGGGTTCCAGCCGCACCCATTGCAAATCCGATGTTTGACTTTGCCAGTGCAGGGGCATCATTGATGCCATCGCCCGCCATGGCCGTCACGCCGTACTGACCCTGAAATTCTTCGATCGCCTTGAGTTTGTCCTCTGGCAGCAAGTTGCCCCGGATTTCAGAAATTCCGGCCTTGTGTCCCACCGTCTTTGCTGTCAGCGCATTGTCTCCCGTCAGCATGATGGGTGTGACGCCAAGCGTCTTCAATTGAGCGATGGCCTGTGTCGACGATGTTTTGATCGTGTCCGCCACCGCGAAGAGTGCGATCACCCGATCTCGATTTGCCAGAATGGTCACGGTTCTTCCTGCGCCCTCATGTTCAGCGAGCCGAGCTTCCAACTCTGGAGAGCATTGATTGCGCTCCTCGATCCAACGGTGGTTGGCCAGGATGTAGGGGTGCCCGTCGATAACGCCTTGGACCCCACGACCCGCAACGGCTTCAAACGAAAGGACCTCTTGAGTAGATTCAGTCAGGCCCTGGGCAATCGCTTTCGAGACGGGGTGATCCGAGCGTGAAGCCAGACTCTTTGCCAAACGCTCAAGGCGTTCTCGGGGCTCATCCAAGGCAATAGCCTCAAATGCCACAAGTTTGGGCTTGCCCTCGGTGATGGTCCCTGTTTTGTCCAGAGCCACAGCTTTAATTTTGCGTGCTTCTTCCAGATAGACGCCACCTTTGATCAAAATACCGCGCCGTGCCCCGGCGGCCAGCCCACTCACCACCGAGACAGGCGTGGAGATGACCAGCGCGCAAGGACAGGCGATTACCAGCAAAACCAAGCCTTTGTAGATTGCCTGCAACCATGTGACTCCTGCGACCCAAGGCAGCAGCAAAGCGACCAACAGTGCAAGAACAAAAACAGCTGGCGTGTAGATTGCAGCAAATTGATCTACGAAGCGCTGGGTTGGCGCGCGGGTGGCTTGGGCCTCTTCGACCGCTTTAATGATCCGACTGAGTGTGCTGTCAGAGGCCAGAGACGTGACCCGGATTTCAAGGGCTGCTGCTTGGTTGATCGTCCCGGCATAAACCTCGTCGCCCGGCGTCTTGTCTACGGGCAGACTTTCTCCAGTCAAGGGCGATTGGTCCACTGCACTTTGACCGACGGTGATGGTGCCATCTAGTGGAACTCGTTCACCCGGAGCGATGCGAACAACCGAGTCCAACGAGACCAACTTGACGTTCATCCGAATCCATGTGCCGTCGTTTTGCCGAACTTCGGCCAACTCGGGGGACATGGCAAGGAGGCTCTTGATTGCGCCACGCGCGCGATCGACTGCGCGCGCTTCAATGGCTTCTGCAATGGCGTATAGCGCCATGACCATGGCGGCTTCTGGCCATTGGCCAATCAAGAAAGCGCCGGTGACGGCTACCGTCATGAGCGCATTGATGTTCAACCGCGCCTGACGCAGGGCTACCAAGCCTTTGGCGTACACGCCAAACCCCGATAAGAAAATTGCACCTAACGCCAAGACCATGCCGATGGCGGCGATCCATTGATTGGTCGGAAATGCAAATGCAATCGCTTCGGCGATCAGCGCTAAGCCGAGTGCCAGGATAAGTTTTACCCACGATGACCAAAACCCGGCCGGGACTTGATGGTTGTCAGTTTCCTGGGGCAAGGGCTCCGGCTTGAAACCAGCTTTCTTGATGGCCTCCAAAGCTGGTGGGATGGCGACCACGTCGGCACTGATCGTCAGGACGCGCTCCCCAAGATTGAAATGTAGTCCATGGATTCCGACAACTTTGTCCAAGGCTCGTCGGATCTCCGACTCTTCTGACGAGCAGTCCATGTTGGCGATTCGAAATCTGCTCCCGACCGGCGCTGACGAAGCCACGCTGGGGTCTTGAACAGGCCACAACGCAGAGGCGCAAGTTGACTCTCCGCAGCAGAACGTGCTGGCGGGGGTCTGCTCCGGTTGGTCTGCGCAGGGGAGGATGTCTGATCTTTGGCTCATGTGGATATTAGAAACCCTGTAGCCACTTTAGTGTCAAGGGGCTAGAATTTTTCCAATTCTGAGCATGTAGCAGACCAAGGGGTTGTTATGAAAATCGGAGAACTGTCCAAGGCAACTCACACGCAAGTGGAAACCATCCGGTACTACGAGCGCGAAGGCCTGCTGCCGCAAACCGACAGGACAGAGGGCAACTACCGGGTTTACGGGCCAGCACATGTTGAGCGCTTGTCCTTCGTACGCCACTGTCGTCGCCTGGATATGACATTGGAGGAGGTCCGCACGCTCTTGCGTTTCAAGGATTCGCCGCCCCAAGACTGCTCGGTGATCAACGACTTGGTCGATGAGCACATCAAGCATGTGACGATCCGCATCAAAGAACTGAAGTCCTTGCAAAAGCAATTACTCGATCTTCGAAACAGCTGCGCGGGTGTCGGTACGGTTGAGGCGTGTGGGGTCCTGTCGGGGCTGTCGCGTGCTTCGCTAGTGGAGCCAGCAATTCAAGCACTTGGGGAGCACCACGTACATGGATCTCATAAAGCTTCTGGGCAGCGCAGATCCAAATGATCACGTTATCAAGGGGACCCGGATCACATCGGTCACCCGCGATTTGCTTAATGTTCGCGGCTTTTCGAAGTTAAATACAAAGCAGTGCCCGCTGCTCATCCCACAGTAATGGCGTGCCAGAAGCCAGATCGAACAAGGTGACGTGGTCCGGCAATGACTCGTCCAAGATGGCAGCCACGATGTCAGGTGCCAGCGTGGTGAGGTTCACCATCCGACTTACGTAGGCCCGGTCCATCCCCTCCATCTCTGCAACCTCGGCGAGGTTCCGCGCCTTGCCAGACTCCAAAATGGCCAGCCATCGATGCCCACGGACCAAGGCCAACTGCATCTGGGTGGGCTGGTTATCCCACGCACGCGGTTGCACGGAAGTGCCGTCCGGCAAGGTCACAGCCTTGCGTCGGCCGCGTCGGATGATCTTGATCGGGATGGTCACGTTCATGCTGCCATTGCTGGCGCTGACCACATCGGCCTTCCCGGTCGCCTTGATCGTGATCTCGTTCATGCGGCCACCTCAACTGCTTCTTTGGGGGCAGGCAGATTCAATTCAGCGGCTAGCCGCTCCAGGCCATTCGGCATGAACTGCACTTCGATGTTGTGGGGCGTGACCACCACCTTCTTGATCAGGAGGCGGACGATGCGCTCTTGCTCGGCCGGGAACAGCTGGTCCCAGATCTTGTCGATCTGCAGCATGGCAATGCATACGCTGGCCTCATTGACCAGCGGATCCCGTGCGGTCATGTATTGGGCCACCCGATTCTTGAGATCGGGTGCTCGCAGGATGCGGCGCATCTGCGCCACCACGTTGGCCTCCAGCTCGATTGCCGGCAGCCGTGGCAGTCCGGACGCACCGGCGTGCTCTTTGTTCTCTCGCGTGTGGATGTAGTACCGGTACAGCTTGCCGGTGCCTTTGCGACTCCAGGCCACCGTCAAGGCCCGCCCATCTGCGCCCTGGACGATGCCCTTCAGCAGGAACGGGATGGTGGCCCGGGTGTTGTTGCCCCGGGTGCGAGGGCTGACCTTCAGGATGGACTGCACGGCCTCCCAGGTGCTGGGCTCGATCAAAGGCTGGTGCTCACCCTTGAACCATTCTTCCTTGTGGCGCAATTCGCCAAGGTACGTCCTGTTGCCCAGTAGTTTGTAGATCAGCCCCTTGTCGATCAGCTTGCCCTCGCGGACGTTGCCGTCCTGGGTAGTCCAGGCCTTGGACGTGACGCCGTCCATGCGCAACTCCTTCATGAGCTTGGTGGTGGAGCCCAGTTCAACGAACCGCGTAAAGATGTGCTTGATGATCTTGGCCTCCCGCTCATTGGGGATCAGGCGCCGGTCCTTCACGTCGTAGCCCAGCGGCGGCACACCACCCATCCACATGCCCTTGCGTTTTGAAGCCGTGATCTTGTCGCGGATGCGCTCACCCGTGACCTCGCGTTCGAATTGCGCGAAAGACAGCAGGACGTTGAGCATCAGCCTGCCCATGGATGTGGTGGTGTTGAACTGCTGGGTGACCGAGACGAAGGACACACCCGCACGCTCGAACACCTCGACCATTTTGGAGAAATCGGCCAGGCTGCGGGTGAGGCGGTCGATCTTGTAGACCACCACGATGTCGACGCGACCGCCCTCAATGTCGGCCATCAATCGGCGCAGGGCGGGACGCTCCATGTTGCCGCCCGAGAAGCCGCCATCATCGTAGTCGTCGGCCACCGGAATCCAGCCTTCGCTGCGCTGGCTGGCGATGTAGGCATGGCCGGCTTCCTTCTGGGCGTCGATGGAGTTGAAGGATTGGTCCAGCCGTTCGTCACTGGAGACCCGGCAGTACACGGCGCATCGCTGACGGCGTTTGAGAACCTCGCTCATTTGCGTGCTCCCTTCTTCGCGGCTGGCTTGGACGGTGCGTTGGCCTTCAGTCCAAAGAAAACGGGGCCGGACCATGCCGTGCCGGTGATCTCCTTGGCGATGCGCGAGAGGCTGCGGTACGGGCGCCCCTCGAATTCATACTGGCCGTCGACCGTGGCCATGACCTGGTATTCCTTGCCCTGGTACTCGCGGGTGAGGAGCGTGCCAGCCATTAGATGGAAGTCGCGTTCCAGTTTCTTGTTCTGGCCCGAATCCATGATCGCCTGGATCCGGCGCTTGTTGCGGTCGACCATGTTGCGATCGATCTTGCGGAACTCGATTTCCTGCAGCCGGAAGGCCAGGCGGCGCTCTAGGAACTGGCGGTTGTGGGTCGGCGTGTCTTTGCCGAACAGGTCTTTCCAGAGCGCCTTAATGTCGATCATCGACAGGTCGGGCAATCCGGCGATTTGCGCCAGCACCGAGGGCGACGTGACGTAGGGTGATTGCGTGGTGGTCATTTGGACTCCGTGACTTTGGTTGACGGGTCCGTATGAACGCTCTGGTGGCCGGAATAGCCAAGTCCTAAATGGCTCTTGGAGGCCGCATTTGCGGACTTCGCGACAGATTGATCCCACACACGGGAAATGCCCCTTGCCAGCAGGGCAGCCACCTCGTCCATGCGCTCTGAGACGGTCATGGATTCGGGCGGGCGGCGTTTGATTTCTTGCATTGGTTGCCAGTCCTTGATGTTCAACGATCGAAGGAAAAAATTGTCTCCAGGGGGCCATGGCAAGGCCAGCAGGAGGTTTCGGACATGTGCGGAAGGTTGAGGGCAATTGCCAAAAACAAACCAAAAGTTCACTCCGAATGCCATCGGTTGCATGGAGAACGAACGTTCTCTACAATGGGTGCCGTGAAGAAAGCCATCAACGACCACGAACACCTCGCCACGCTGCAAAGCTACTACGCCGAGCACCGGGTGCTGCCGTCTTACGCCCGTCTGATGAGCCTGCTTGGATTCGCATCCAAGTCGGCCGTCAAGAAGGTGTTGGAGCGGCTGGAGGGCATGGGCATGCTGGAGCGCACCCCCGATGGGGACTGGGCACCAAGCGAACGATTTTTTGATCGTGCCATTGCGACCCAGCCCGTGCCGGCCGGTATGCCAATTTCAGCCGACAGCGATGTTCATGAGCAGATCACCATCGATCGCTTCCTGATTCAGCAGCCCAACAAGACGGTGCTCATTCGGGTCAAGGGCGACAGCATGGTGGACGCCGGAATTCATGACGGCGATCTGGCCGTCGTGGAGCGCAAGACCGAAGCCACGCAGGGAGATATCGTGGTCGCGGTCGTTGATGACCAATTCACTCTAAAAACACTTGCACGAGACAAAGACGGATATCACCTGTTGCCTGCCAATCCGAATTACCCAGTGATTCGGCCCAACGGCAAGCTCGAGATTTTTGGCGTCCTGGTTGGCCTTGTGCGCAAGTACCAATGAGGACCCATCACTTTGAAAATCTTTTCTCCAGCCCACTTTCTGCGCCATGTCTCGATGCCCACGCTGCGCGAGTTCACGGACGCGCATCCGATTGCCCCCCGCCTGACCATTGACTGGAATAGTCCGCCCGAGACCTTGCCTGCCATGGTCAATGCGGCTATCGAAGCACTGCATGCGTCGATGGGTGCAGACGGCATGTCCGACGAGGAAATGTCCGCGCTTGGACAAGACTTGCACCTTTGGCATGACGACCTGCGACGCGTGCATCTGCTGTCAAATGATCTGGCCAGCAATGAATTTCATACGGCATGCGCTGCGGATCAGGAGGCGCTGGATGCTTTTGCCAGTCGTGACCCACGCGAACAGGCGCTGTGGGTGTTTCACGCCCGTGATCACTTGTTCCGTGACGTCGAGTTGCATCTGGCCTTCCAGGCGAAGGCCAACGGCAAGTATTGGAAGAAGCACCGCATCGATGCTGGCCTGGACCTGACCAACGAGCGGGAGAAGTTGGAGGCGTTCAGCCATGAGGTGGCCAAGCTCTTCGAAAAATCTGGCGCTGGCAAAAGCACCCACATTGAGCAGAGCGTCCATGCTGCTGATGGCAGTGTGCAGCTGACCATCTATGTGGAAGGCCCGATCACGGCGCTGGCGCACTTCACCGAAAACAAGTTCAACCGGCAGACCACACGCATCGCCTTGGAAACGGCCCTTGTCTACCAACCGGCCACCGGCGTGATCGAAAGCGTGGTCAAGGGTGGTTCCAAGAACCACCAGACCGTGCTGCAGCTGTTCGGCAAGCATGTGGTGGGCCGTGAAATCCAGCCCGAGGAAATTGAGAAGACCCGCTTTAAGCTCAATGAACTGCGCGAAGGCCTGGAGACCTTCGATGACCTGTCGCCCCTTGGGGTCGAGAAAATCCGTCTGCGCCGCGCACAGTTCCGGCCACGCGGCAGCACGGGCGTTGCCATTCGTATTGAGGCATCGGCAGAGCAGGATCAGGATGACGCGATCGAACTGGCCCGCAAGACGCTCAAGATCCAGCATTCATTCGAGACCGAGTACAACCTCGACGGGGCATCGGTCATCGTGTACCTGGCACCGGTGGATGGCCAGAAGCCCAAGCGTTTCAGCTTCGACCTGTACTCGACCGGGTCGTCCACCATCAAGAACCTGTCCGAAAAAAATCAGCCCATCGCCAATGCCGTGTTGCAGTCGCTCAATGTGATCGAAGCTGAGGAGGCAGCAGTTTGAGCGAAAAGCTGGTCAATGCCACGGGAGTGCTTTGCCGCCTGCTGGAGCAATCGAAACCAACGATCAACGGCGCGGCATTGCTCGGTGGAGAATTCGGCGAGGGTGGCCACGAGCTTGTTCGTGAACGCCTGCTGGTGCTCGGGCCTGCACTTTCCTACGTCACTTGCCCTGACTGCGGGATCGAGATGGCCCGCGTCGTCCGTTCCGTGGGTGTCGACCAGGTCCTGCTTTATTGCGATGAGTGCGGTGAAGTCGACGCCGATCGCGCGCTGCTCCAGACCTACACGGTCAGCCTGTCACGCTTTATCGATCGCATGGTCAGCAGCTTGGAATTGACGCCGTCCAATCGCAAGGCCATCGACAACGACATCTCGTGGCGCCTGGGTGTGCAGGAGCACAAGCGTGGCAAAGCGCAGACATGGTATTTCGCGCGGCACTTGAATGACCACACCGTGGCGCGTCACCTGGTGGATCAGATCCGTTCCGACAATGCCGCCCAATCCGCCAAGATCATCACCAGCACCGATGTGCCTTTGCCAGATGGCTCTCCGCTGGTGGGATACGACATCAAGAATCTGGCCGCCATTGCGCGGATGTCGCAGAACGTGTTCCTCTTCTTCGATGACAGGGCCGAGGTCACAGTTGCTCAGCCCGAGGAAGAACCGGCGCCAGTCACATCGTTGCGTCATGTCCGTCACAAGGGGTGGGCCTATGTGGATGGCGAGAAGTACGAACTGGAAGGAATGCAGCAGAAGATTCTGTTGGCCTTGATGGATGCTCACGCCCATCGCCTGGAAGGCAAGGTGATCGCCGATCGATGCGGCTCCGATGCATTTCCGTTTCAGCCGGCCAAGTATTTCGGCCGGAACAACGAGGTCTACAAAGCCTTCGTCAGGTATGTGCCCGGCGACAAGGTCTACGAGTTGATCATTCACCCTGAAGACGCGGACCTATTCTGACCCGCTAAATCTCTCCCATCCCATCCCCAGAACCCGGTTCCTGTCCGCAGGAAGCCGGGTTTTTTGCATTTTGTTCGCACGAATTTGGTTTGCAGAACCTGTCTGCCGAATCTGCCGAACGGGTTCCAGAACCTGCCTTGAAAAACTGCAAGCACTGGTTAGCGCGGCTCCCAAGCCGCACGAAACAGAGCCTTTTTCACCTTCAAGGAGATTCAATTGCAACCCTCAGAACCCGTCCGTCATCTCAACCAGCGGCAGCTTGCCGAACGTTGGGATTTGAGCGAGGCCACCCTGGAGCGCTGGCGCTCCGAGGGCATCGGTCCCGTCTTCCTCAAACTGCAAGGCCAGGTCCGCTATCGGATCGAAGACATCGAAGCCTTCGAAGTCGACAGCCTGCGTCGGAGCACATCCACGCGTGAAGTGATCGGAGGTGCGGCATGAGCACCGATCTGACCTTCACGCCCGAACAGGTGCTGGCCACCCCGGCAGGCACGTTAGCGCAGCAACCGGCTGAACTGCTCTTCAGCATCAAGAACGCCGCCGCTGATTTGTTGGCCGCTGGCAAAGCCCTGAGTGATCACATTGATCAGGCCATCGACTTCAAGTGGGGCGAGCGCGCTCGCAACCTGCGCCACGACGCTGGCAAGGACACCGGGGTCGTGCATTTCGATGACGGCGATGTGCGCATCACCGCAGATCTGCCCAAGAAAGTCGAGTGGGACCAAACCCGCCTGGCCGACATGACGCGCCGTATCACCGAGAGCGGTGACGACCCCAGGCAGTACGTCGAGATCACCTATCGCGTGAGCGAGACCAAGTTCAACGCTTGGCCTGAAACCCTCAAGTCTGCCTTCGAGGCTGCCCGCACGGTCAAGACCGGCAAGCCCTCGTACCGCCTCGCCCTCATGAAGGAGTAATTGCCATGTTCTTCAAAAAGAAAACCACTGTCCAGAAGCTGCGTGAGCGTCCCGAATGGTACGTGCGCGAGCTGCCTGAAGAAATCTTTGTTCCGGCGCTTGATGGCCATCGTCCCGATGACATGACCGTCGCGCTCGAGGACGCCACGCTGGACGACCTAGCCTTTGCCATCGTCGGCATCGAAGCCCAGGTTGCCAAGGCACGTCGTGGCTTGAGTGGGCTGCGTGAACTGTATGAACAGGCGCGCAAGCGTGGCGCTGCTGGGACCAACACCGTGGCCGAGGTGTTCTTTAGTGATGAGTTCGAGGAGGTGTCGAAATGAGCCTTCCCATCATCACCGCTGACCAACGCCTGGCTGAGCGCCGTGGCGTCAAGGGCGTGCTCGTTGGCAAGTCCGGCATCGGCAAGACCTCCCAGCTCTGGACGCTGCCACCGGCATCCACGTTGTTCTTCGATTTGGAGGCGGGCGATCTGGCCGTCGAAGGCTATGCCGGCGACACCATCCGTCCCCGCACCTGGCAGGAATGCCGCGACTTCGCCGTGTTCATCGGCGGCCCTAATCCGGCGCTCCGTGAGGACCAACCTTACAGCGAAGCCCACTACCAAGCGGTATGCCAGCGCTTCGGTGATCCGGCCGTTCTGGACAAGTACGAAACAGTCTTCGTTGACTCGATCACCGTGGCCGGCCGTCTGTGCCTGCAATGGTGCAAGGGGCAACCGCAGGCCTATTCCGAAAAGACCGGCAAGCCCGACAGCCGTGGCGCCTACGGCCTGATGGGCCAGGAAATGATCGGCTGGCTGACCCATCTGCAACACACGCGTCGCAAGAACGTTTGGTTCGTCGGGATCCTCAACGAGGCCCTGGACGATTTCAACCGTCGGGTTTTCACGCTGCAGATCGATGGCTCAAAGACCGGCTTGGAGTTGCCCGGCATCGTCGATGAGGTCGTCACGCTGGCTGAAGTGAAAGCCGATGACGGCAGCAGCTACCGCGCCTTCGTGTGCCACACGCTCAACCAGTGGGGCTATCCGGCCAAGGACCGCTCCGGTCGCCTGGACCCTGTAGAGGAGCCCAACCTCGGGCGGCTCATGCAGAAGATCGCCGGCCCCGCACGTCCCGCCAGCGAGCGCCTGGACTTTGCCCGTCCGCAGGCAGCCATCGCCGAGCCCACCACCTCCGCCACCTCGGCATCCACTTCCTCTCAGGAGTCCTGATCATGACCTTTTTCGATTTCAATTCTGCCGCCGAGCAGTCCAGCTACGACCTCATCCCCAAAGGCACGGTGGTACGTGTGCGCATGACCATCAAGCCAGGCGGCTATGACGACCCGTCCCAGGGCTGGACCGGCGGTTATGCCACCCGCTCCCTGAGCACCGGATCGGTGTACCTCAATTGCGAGTTCGTGGTGCTCGACGGTCCGTTCGCACGCCGCAAGATGTGGTCGCTCATTGGCCTGTACAGCGCCAAAGGTGCCGAGTGGACCAACATGGGCCGGACCTTCATCAAGGCCATCCTGAACTCCGCACGCGGCATCAATCCGAACGACAGCAGCCCGGCAGCGCAGAACGCCCGACGCATCAGCGGCTTCGCCGACCTGGAGGGCATCGAGTTCGTTGGCAAGGTGGACTGGGACAAGGACCAGAACGGCCAGGACAAGTGCGTCATCAAGTCGGCCGTCACGCCTGAGCACAAGGACTACGCCGCTCACATGAATGGTGCGCCAGCGGGGGCAGCCAGTGCGCCGGCCAGTAGTGGTGGTGCCAATGCCTATGCGCAGGCCACCGGTCGCGCGCCGGTGCCGTGTCGCCCCAGCTGGGCGCAGTAAGGGGGAATTGCCATGATTCTTCGCCCCCGCCAAGCCCTGCTTGTGCAGAGGACCCTCGCGGCCCTCGGCGAGCATGGCAATACCCTGGCCGTTGCGCCCACCGGATCGGGCAAGACCATCATGCTGTCGGCCGTGGCCGGCAGCCTGTTGGCTGAACCCGATGCCAAGGCATGCATCCTGGCCCATCGCACCGAATTGACCGGCCAGAACCGCAGCAAGTTCGAGCGCGTCAACCCGGGCCTCAAAACGTCGGTGTTCGATGCCAACGAGAAATCGTGGGACGGCAATGCCACCTTCGCGATGGTGCAGACCCTCTCGCGAAAGACAAACCTGGACCAGCTGCCCACCCTGGACCTGTTGGTCATTGATGAAGCGCACCATGCTGCTTCGCCCAGCTACCGGGAGGTGATTGACCAGGTGCTGGTCAAGAACCCGAAGGCGGCCATCTGCGGTTTGACCGCCACCCCGAACCGGGGTGACGGCAAGGGGCTGCGTGAGGTGTTCAGCAACGTGGCTGACCAGATCACGCTGGGCGAGATGATCGCCAGCGGCCACTTGGTGCCGCCACGGACCTATGTGATCGACGTTGGCACGCAGGAGGCGCTGCGCAAAGTGCGCCGCACCGCGATCGACTTCGACATGAATGAGGTCGCCAACATCCTCAATAAGACGCTGGTCACCGAGTCGGTGATCAACAACTGGAAGGCCAAGGCACGCGACCGCAAGACAATCGTGTTCTGCTCGACAGTCGAGCACGCCACGGATGTGTGCACTGCCTTCAATCAGGCAGGTATTGAGTCCGTCCTGATCCACGGCGAGTTGTCCGATGGCGAGCGCAAGGAGCGTTTGGCCGCGTATGAAAACGGCGACGCCCAGGTCGTCGTCAACGTGGCCGTACTGACCGAGGGCTACGACTACACGCCCACCTCGTGCGTGGTCCTGTTGCGCCCCAGTTCCTACAAGTCCACCTTCATTCAGATGGTGGGCCGTGGCTTGCGCACAGTCGATCCGCAGGAGTTTCCGGGCGTGGTCAAGACCGACTGCATCGTTCTGGACTTCGGCACGGCAAGCCTGATGCATGGCGCACTGGAGCAGGAGGTCAACCTCGATGGCCATGACAACCTCGGCGATGCCCCCACCAAGGAATGCCCGGAGTGCGGTGCCACGGTGCCGATGGCCGTCATGGAGTGCCCGCTGTGCGGCCATGTCTGGGAAAAGCAGGACAACCCATCGCGCGGGGTGCTCGATCACTTCGTGATGAGTGAGATCGATCTGCTCAGCCGATCCAACTTCCGCTGGTGCGACCTCTTTGGCAGTGACGACGCGCTCATGGCCACCGGCTTCAATGCATGGGGTGGCATCTTCTTTCTCAACGGGCGTTGGCACGCCGTGGGCGGTGCCAAGGGGCACACCACGCAGCTGCTTGCCGTTGGCGAACGCACCGTCTGCATGGCCAAGGCCGATGACTGGCTCAACGAGCATGAGTCGGAGGACTCGGCGCACAAGACGCGGCGCTGGCTCAACGAGTCGCCCACGCCGAAGCAACTGCAGTACTTGCCGCCAGAACTGCGGGCCGACTTTGGCCTGACGCGCTACCAGGCTTCGGCGCTGCTGTCCTTCCGCTTCAACCGCAACGCCATCGTGCGGCTGGTCAATGCGGCCAATGACGCCCACGCCCACCAAGTTCTGGAGGCTGCGTGAAATGTGCCGTCTGCCATCGCAAAGCCAAGGGGTACGGCTGGTTCAACCCGCGTGTGCCCCGCTCGGACCCATCCCGTCACAACGACAAGTGGGTGTTCTGCAGCCGTCCCTGTCAGGAGGCCTTCTCCAAGCTCATGAACAAAACGGAGGGACACATGATTGATCCCAGCGATATGGAAATCGCCGCCATGCAGTCCTGCCTCGGCCCTCTGGGGGAGTACGTCGGCTCCATCGGCATGCAGCGGCCACTGGCCGACTACAGCCGGAACGAGGTGCTCATGCTCATTGATGTGGTCGTCACCCGGTACCAGGACAGCATGCTCGAGGAACACGAGCGCATGGCCGCTCGCGACCGGCAGTTTCTGGAACAGCGCATCGCCATCCAAGCCGCAGGCCGGCAGCAAGGACGGTCGTGATGCTGGACTTCAATCACCGTCCGAAATTTCATGAGCAGATCGGTGCGCTCATCGATGACGCGCTGGCGCTGGAGCGCGATGGGCAGACGCCGCGCGACTATCTGGGCGCATCCCGGCTGGGTGTGGCGTGTGAGCGCGCGCTGCAGTTTGAGTACACCCGCACGCCGGTGGATCCGGGGCGCGACTTCTCCGGCCGCGCGCTGCGCATCTTCGAGGTGGGCCATGTACTGGAAGACCTGGCCATCCGCTGGTTCCGACTGATCGGCTTTGACCTCTACACCCGCAAGGCCCATGGCGGCCAGTTTGGCTTCTCCGTGGCTGGCGGCCGCATCAAGGGTCACGTCGACGGCATCCTGAACGCTGGTCCCTCGGAGCTGGGCATGCGCTACCCGGCGCTGTGGGAGTGCAAGACCATGAACGACAAGTCCTGGCGGGACACGGTCAAGAACGGTGTGTCCAAGTCCAAGCCGGTCTATGCCGCGCAGATGGCCATCTACCAGGCCTACATGGAAGGCGGCATTCCCGGGATCTCGGAGAACCCGGCGCTGTTCACGGCCATCAACAAGGACACCCAGGAAATCTGGTTCGAGTTAGTGCCCTTCGATGGTGGGCTCGCGCAGCGCATGTCCGACCGGGCGGTGCGCGTCATCAGCGCCACCGATGCGGGCGAGGTGCTGCCCCGTTTTTCGACCACGCCAACCCACCAGGAGTGCCGCTTCTGTTCATGGCAGGAACGCTGCTGGGGTGGGACCTGATGCACGAGTCCAGCTACTTTGACTTCAACGATGCAGCAGACAGGACCACCGGGGCAGTCGAGGACGTCGAGACCCTGCGCCAGGCGCTGATCGACAGGCTCGAGTCGGTCCTTCTTTTCCTGTTCCCCCAGGGGCGTATCCGTGGGGGCAAGTTCTATGTCGGCGACATCGACGGCTCTGCAGGCAAAAGCCTCGTGGTGGAGATGGAAGGATCGCGACGAGGCCTGTGGTTCGATTTCGCCACCGACATGGGCGGTGATGTGTTCGATGCCTGGGCCATGTCGCGCAACCTGTCGGTCAGGACCGACTTCCCACGCCTCCTGGATGAAGTGCGCCAGTGGTGTGGCGTGGCGCCGCCCATGGCCTCCAACCGTCGGCGCGAGGTCCGGTCACAGCCGGTGGATGAACTAGGGCCGTACACGGCCACCTGGGACTATCAGACCCACCTGGGCGAATTGATCGCCCGGGTATACCGCTACGACCCCGAGCCTGGCCGTAAGGAGTTCAGGCCCTGGGATGTCCGCGCCCGCATGTGGCGTGCGCCCGATCCGCGTCCGCTTTACAACCAGCCAGCCATGGCGACTGCTCGCCAGGTGGTGCTGGTGGAAGGTGAAAAGTGCGCCCAGGCCCTCATCGAGCAAGGCATCGTGGCCACCACCGCGATGAACGGCGCGCGCGCACCGATCGACAAAACCGACTGGTCCCCTCTGCGTGGCAAGGACGTCGTGATCTGGCCTGACCGCGATCCGCCGGGCTGGGACTATGCCGAGGCAGCTGCCAAAGCATGTGTGGCTGTGGGCAGTCGTTCAGTGGTGATCGTCATCCCACCCGAAGGCAAGCCGGATAAGTGGGATGCGGCCGATGCCATCGACGAGGGGTTCGACTGCAAGGCATTCATTGAGCGTGGCGAGCGCATCACGGTGAAGGCCAGCGCGGCTGTCCTGCCGGCTTTCACGATGGGCGAGATGCTCGACGACGACACACCGCTGCCGATCGACCTGGTGTCGGGCCGGATCATCACGACCGGCGGCATCGCGATCTTTGGCGGGGCGCCCAAGGTGGGCAAGAGCGACTTTCTTCTGTCATGGCTGGCGCACATGGCAGCCGGCCTGCCGTTCCTGGACATGGTGCCAGCACGCCCTTTGAAGGTTTTTTACCTCCAGGCCGAGGTGCAGTACCCGTACCTCAAGGAGCGGATGAAAGCCATCCGTCTGCCCAAAGAGGCGCTCAGGCTCGCCCGGCGCAATCTGGTGGTGACGCCCCAGTTGCACCTCATCCTTGATGAGGAAGGGCTGGAGAAGTTGATCCAAACCATCAGTGCGCAGTTCGGTGGCGAGCCGCCGGACATCATCGCCATCGACCCGATCCGCAACGTGTTCGACGGTGGCGGATCCGGTGGTGAGAACGACAACGACGCGATGATGTTTTTCCTCACGCGCCGGGTGGCCAAGCTGCAGCAGCGGGTCAATCCTGACTCGGGCGTCTTGCTGGTCCATCACACCAAGAAGATGACCAAGCGCCAGTTCGAGGAGGACCCGTTCCAGGCCTTTGCGGGTGCCAGCAGCCTGCGCAGTTTCTATACCTCCGCCATGCTGCTGCACCGGCCGGACGAGTTGTCCACGGTGCGGCAGTTGTACTTCGAACTGCGCAACGGTCCAGGCCTTGCCCCCCGGTACGTCGACAAGGTCGATGGCCAGTGGACCGTCGTCAATGACAGCGAACGTCTGGTCAACAAGGATTACGGGAAGCGGCTCGATGCCGAGCGACGGCGCAAGACCGACGTGATCCTGCAGATCCTCTTTGATGAGGGCCTGAAGGGCAATTTCTACACCGCCAACCAGTTCGCCGAAGCCTTCGAGGGCAAGGCAGGACTGGGCGGCGAGCGCTCGATCCGCGAGCGCCTGTCGGCCCTGGCCACGCAGGGCTACATCAAGTATTTCCGCAACGCTGCGGACTACGGGCTGCCGCCATTTGGCCGCTCCAAGTTTGGCTACATGTGCGTCGAGGGCATGGTCCACAACCGGCCCAAGGGCGAGCCCGATCCGGACACCGGTGAGGTGCCCATGACGTCCCTGTGCGTGCTGCCCACCCACTACAAGTGCCCGCTTTCCGGGGCGGCGATGCCCGTCGAAAACCCGGAGGTGTGGGTCTATCCCGAAAACAGCAACGACCCACAGGAGTCCGAATGAACACGATTTGCCAAGATAGAGACATCACGGCCGGCGTCTTTGAACACGCTGGCATTGACCCGCACGGGCACGCTTTGGCCCGCACGCGACGGGCATTGGACAAAGCCCGTAATGGTCCGCATCGGTGCGATCGCGCACACATTGGCGCGCAGCAGCAAGTTGGCAAAAACACCCCTGGAAGTTGGCAAACTTTTGCCAACTGGATTCAGTTGGCAGACCGTTTCCAACTTGATTCCGTTGTAAATCAACAAGTTACGTCGAAGTTGGCAAGATGGCAGGAAGGCAGATCTGCCAACTTGCCAACTGAGCTAACTCATTGTTTTTGTTCAGTTTCTACCCTTGACCAAGTTGTCGGAGACTCCCCCTCCTACTACGTAGGAGAGGGGGCTAAAGCCCTCTCTCCGTTACGTAGGGGAGATGCCTGCCCGGTCGATCCGGTGCCTGCATCGCGCACCGTGGTCATGGCCATCGACCTGGGCACCACGACCGGCTGGGCCATGCGAACGATGGATGGTCAGATCGGGCACGGCTTCGCGAGCTTCCGGCCCAGCCGCTATGAGGGCGGTGGCATGCGCTCCCTGCGCTTCAAGCGGTGGCTCTCCGACATGCGCCACCTGGCCACCGACATCCACGCCGTGTACTTCGAGGAAGTGCGTCGCCATGCAGGGGTGGACGCAGCCCACGTCTACGGCGGCCTGATGGCCACGCTCACCGCTTGGTGTGAGCACCACAACCTGCCGTACCAGGGTGTGCCGGTGGGCACGATCAAAAAGCACGCCACCGGCAAAGGCAACGCCAGCAAGGACGAGGTCATCCAGTCCATGCGGGCACTGGGCCACCCGGTGACCGATGACAACGAAGCGGATGCCCTGGCGCTGTTGCACTGGGCTTTGGACACACAGGAGGGATGAACATGGTTGCAGCAACACTCGAATGGACGACGGAAGACGTCGCCAACTGGCTGATCGAAGCGGCGCGCACTGCGCATCGCCTGCCACCGGTCAGGGTGCAAGGCCACTTCAACTGCTGGCCCACCATCGTGCGATCGGAGTACGAACGCATGGCCAGCGACGATGCGCCGGTCTACCGCTACCCACCCACGCCCGCCGAGGTTGAGCGCATGCTCGTGGTCATGCAGTGGGTGCAGTGCCTGCGCACCGATCAACGCAAGCTGGTGTGGATGCGAGCCGAGCGGTGGCGCTGGCACGACATTGGCAAACGCTTCGGTGTGGCACCCCGTACCGCGCAGCGCCACTGGGAAGTCGCAATCCAGGTCATCACCGACCATCTTTCGCAGGGAGGTTGATAGACGTTTCGGGGTGCAGCGAAGCCATGCCTACCAATGCGGACAGATGCGAAAGAAACGCGATTTTGAGGGTGTCGCGTTTTGCCCGGATTCACGATAAATTCTGTCTACGGTCGCGAGAGATGCGTCTCCGACCACATTAACTTCAAGAACCCGCCCGGTGGCCCATGTGGCATGACCTGGCGGGTTTTTCACTTCTGGTCCCCATGAACCCCATCCACATCGAGTACCGCCAGGTCGAGGCGTTGATCCCCTATGCCCGCAATGCCAAGCAGCATTCGGAGGCACAGGTGGCCCAGATCGCGGCCAGCATCCGTGAGTTCGGCTGGGGCGCACCGATCCTGATCGACGGCCAGAACAACGTGATCGCCGGTCACGGCCGTTTGCTGGCAGCGCGCAAGCTCGGTCTGCCCGAGGTGCCTGTTGTGCCGCTGGACCACTTGTCTGACACCCAGCGTCGCGCCCTGATCCTGGCCGACAACAAGATCGGCGAAAACGCATCCTGGGAAGACGAACTGCTGGGCATCGAGTTGGCCGACCTGAAGGATGCCGGATTTGACCTGGGCCTGACCGGCTTCTCGCAAGAGGAGTGGGAGGCCCTGATCGCTGGCGAGGAAGCCACCAAGGATGGCCTGACCGATGAGGACGCTGTGCCCGAGGTCAGTGAAACGCCCATCTCCAAGACGGGCGATGTCTGGATCCTGGGCGAGCACAAGCTGCTCTGTGGTGATGCCACTAAGGCCGATGACTTCAAGGTCCTGCTGGGTGATGAACTGGTGGACATGACCTTCACCGATCCACCCTACAACGTGAACTACGCCAACACGGCCAAGGACAAGATGCGCGGCAAGAACCGCCCCATCATGAACGACAACCTGGGCGACGGTTTCGGCAGCTTCCTGACGGACGCCTGCACCAACATCCTCACCCACACCAAGGGCGCTGTCTACATCGCCATGAGTTCGTCGGAGCTGGACACGCTGCAATCGGCCTTCCGTGCAGCAGGCGGTCGCTGGTCCACGTTCATCATCTGGGCCAAGAACACTTTCACGCTCGGACGCGCGGACTACCAGCGTCAGTACGAGCCCATCCTGTACGGCTGGCGCGACGGTGCCGATCACTTCTGGTGCGGTGCCCGAGACCAGGGCGATGTCTGGAACGTTAAGAAGCCGGCCAAGAACGACCTGCATCCGACGATGAAGCCGGTGGAACTGGTGGAGCGTGCTGTGCGCAACAGCAGCAAGACCCGTGACCTGATCCTCGATCCCTTCGGTGGCTCGGGCTCCACGTTGATTGCCTGCGAAAAATCAGGACGCCGTGCCCGGCTCATCGAACTTGATCCAAAGTACGTCGACGTGATCGTCAAGCGTTGGGAGGAGTTCACCGGGAAAAAGGCAGTGCGGGTCGGTGACCAGGTGCCGGAGCAGGAACCCGCTCTGGAGCCTGTTTAACCCAGCCTAGCCACGTACCTCGGATAGTCCCCGCCAGACGGGTCGATAAACAGGTAGGGCCGACCAGGCGCGTGGATTTCCACGCACAGCCGGCCCTGCATGAAGTAGCCACCCTTGCCTTTGAGCCAGTCGCGCGACTTGGAGAGGTTCTTGGCGAAGCCATCGAATTCCTCCGTTTCCATTTCCCGGGTCTCGGTGACATAGACCACGTAATCACCCGTGGCGGCGATGTCGGTGATGTCAGCGGGCTTGCGTCCAAAGGGCAGTCGGATGCTCAACTCTTCAACCTGCATCTCCTGGCCATCAAACGTGATGGTCAGAGGCTTGCGATCGATTGTGATGGTCATTGTTTTCATGGCTTGGCTCCTGGTCAGGCGACTCGGTAAATCCGCTGTCCACCAACCTCCTTCGTCGAGGTGATCTCCAGGCCGAGCTTCTTCTTGAAGGCGCCGGCAAACGTGCCCCTGACCGTGTGGGCTTGCCACTGAGTGACCTCGCAGATCTGTTCGATCGTGGCGCCCTCGGGACGCTTGAGCATCGCGATCACCTGCGCTTGCTTGCTGTTGTCGCGCATCCGAGGTTTCGCAGCTGTCGCTGCCTCGATGACCTCGTCGATGGCTTGGGCGCTCACAGGCGCTTTGCGTGGCACACCTAGGGCCTCGTAGCCCTCAGCGGCCACGAACCAGTCCTTGCCGTCGTAGGTGATCAGGGTGCGTTTGAACAGGCCATCGATCACTTTCTGGCGCGCACCGCCTTTGATGTTCTCAGGGAACCAGGCGATCTTGCCCTCGGTGTGCTGATGGGCATGGGTCAGGATGGCTTGCTGGGTGGGGGTGAGTTGGATGGTCATGGTGGGCTCCGATCAGGATTGGGTGTGAGTGGGTGTGGTTTTGGTTTGAGCGGTTTGACGTGCTGCGTTAAGGCCGGCCTCGTAGGCGGCTTGCAACGCGGCCTTGACGCCCCAGACGCTCACGTCGTGGAAGTCGAGCCGGTCGCTGCTTTGGGTTTTCAGGGTGTCGATGAACAGGTACTGCTGGGCGATCTGCTCAAGCAGTTGGTTGAGCTTCTTGCTGGTCTTCACTTGGCAGCCTCCACTTGGTGGATCTGGCGGGCGCGATCGAAGCCAACCCAATTGCCTTCGCGATCCAGGCCTCGCGAGGCCATCTCCTCGCGGGCCAGGCGGTTGAGGTCCAACTCGCCGCGTGCTGCGGCGGCGAGGACTTTGTTGAGCGCGGTCTGGATGAAGCCCAGCTCGTCGACGGTGAATTCGGTGTTTCGGTAGGTCATCGGCGATTCCTTTGGTTGGTTGATGGTGTTCGTATGAACGCTCTGTTCCCAGAGGAAGCCAAGCGGAATCTCCGAAGCAGTTGCTTCTTTCTTGAATCAGTTGGAAACCTCGCGAAATGCCCCGCAGCGCACCCACTCCCTGTCGGTACCCAGGGTGCGCCGCCGTGGTGGAAACGCCTGGGTTTTGCGAGGCGCACAGGCCGTTGATCCACCGCGATTACGGGCGTGCGCGGCGCGGTTTTGATGCCGAGGTTGGCTTCTACCAATCACGGCAGTGGCGCTCGGTGCGAGCGGCCTTCCTTCGTGAGCACCCGCTGTGTGGCGCCTGTGGTGCCAAGGGCCTACTGGTGCCAGCCCGTGTCGTGGACCACGTACAGCCAATCAAGGACGGTGGCGCACGGTTTGATACGGCCAACCTGCAGTCGCTGTGCGTGCCCTGTCACAACAGCAAGACCGCACGCGAGTCAGCGGCGCGGTCAGGTCCCCCCAGGGGGGGATGAATCTCTACGGTTGGCAGGCCGCGATGCGCGCGCCAGCTCAAATTTTTGCGCGTGCAAATTGAACTAGGGGGGGCTCCCCCTCCCCGGCCCCTCTGTGCGTCTTCGCACACAGCATTTACCGATTTATGTGCGGCAACACACATTCACGGCACCTTGAGTGCGAACTGGAATAAAGATGGCTGGACGAAAACCACTCCCCACCAAGGTAAAGCAGATCAAGGGGACCCTGCAAAAGTGCCGTACAAACCTTAGAGAGCCCAAGCCGACTGGCGACCTGGTGGACCCGCCTGATTACATGCCCGAAGGAGCCAAGGCGGCTTGGCGATATGCACTTGAGTGTGCGCCACCGCACTTACTCAGGCGACTGGATATGTCAGTCCTCGAGGTTTGGGCTTGCGCCGCCGACCTGTACCGAAAGGCACAAGCAGGTATCGCGAAGACAGGGTTGCTCGTGAAAGCACCCAACACCGGCGTGCCAATGCAGTCGCCATATTTGGCCATTGCCAACAAGCAGGCACAAATCATGACCAAAGCGGCCACGGAGATGGGGTTCACACCCGCATCCCGATCCCGTGTCACCTTGCCTATGGAAGCGGCGGACGATGACTTGGACCCTTGGGCCGATATTGCAGGATAAGTTCAATGGCTCAAGACAGTTATGCGGACATTGCCAAGATGTACGCAGAGAGGGTCGTGGCCGGAGAGATTCTCGCGTGCAAGTGGGTCAAGGCGGCCTGCCAGAGGCAGCTCAGTGATCTGAAGAAGTACAAGGGCAAGACCAGTCCCTACCGGTTCAATCCCAAGCTCACAAGCAAGAGCGGCAAGACCTACTACCCGGCGGACAATCTGTGCGCTTTTATTGAGCGGCTGCCGCACGTCAAGGGGCCGCTTGCGGGAGAGCCCATCACGCTGGAGCCGTGGCAGGTGTTCATCCTCACGACGGTTTTCGGATGGGTCAAGGCCGATGGGACGCGGCGCTTTCGCCGCTCATACATCGAGGTTCCACGAGGCAATGCCAAGTCCACCCTGTCGTCTGCGGTAGGCCTGTACATGTTGGCTGCCGATGGTGAGGGAGGTGCCGAGGTGTATTCGCTGGCCACCACCCGTGACCAGGCTCGCATCGTGTTTGGTGATGCCCAGACCATGGCGCGCCGCAGCCCGGGGTTTCGCAACCGGTTTTCGGTAAACGTCGGGGCGCACAACATGAACGTGTTGTCGTCTGGGTCAAAGTTTGAAGCACTCTCAGCCGAAGGTTCCACGCTGGACGGTCTGAACATTCATTTTGGTTGCGTCGACGAATTGCACGCGCACAGGACCCGCACGGTGTACGACGTGGTCGAGACCGGCACCGGCAAGCGGGACAACTCGCTCTTGTGGGTGATCACCACGGCAGGCAGCAACCGCGCGGGCATCTGCTACGAGGTCCGCTCGTTCGTGACCAAGCTGCTTGATGGCGTGTTCGAGGATGACACCCAGTTCGGAATCATCTACGGGCTTGATGATGGAGATGACTGGACAACTGAAGAGTCGCTGATCAAGGCCAACCCTAACTGGGGCATTTCGGTGAGGTCCGAGGTGCTCGGGCCGCTGCAGGCCAAAGCCATGCAACTGCCCAGCGCCGTCAACAACTTCAAGACCAAACACCTCAATGAATGGGTGAACGCCGACACGGCCTGGATGGACATGCGCTCCTGGGATGCCTGTACCGAGCACGGGATGTTCATTGAGCAATTCGAAGGCCAGCCCTGCTGGATTGGCCTGGACCTGGCCAGTAAGACTGATATTGCTGCCTTGGTGGCGGTGTTCCGGCATCCTGAGATTTCGGATGCCTACGTGACCTTTGGCAAGTACTACCTGCCCGAGGACACGGTCAACGGCGCAGGCAACAGCCAGTACGGCGGCTGGATGCATTCGGGGCGGCTCATCGTCACCCCGGGCAACGTAATCGACTTTGGCTGGATCGAGTCGGATTTGCTGGACATGGCAACCCGTTACGAGATTCAAGCGGTGGCCTTCGACCCGTTCCAGGCCACTCAGCTTTCGACTCGGATGCTGGCCGAGGGTCTGCCCATGATCGAGGTGCGCCCCACGGTGCTGAACTTCAGCGAACCGATGAAGACCCTGGAAGCGCTAGTCCTGCAAAAGAAGCTCGTCCATGACGGCGACCCGGTACTGGCCTGGATGGCCAGCAACGTGGTGGCGCATCTGGACGTCAAAGACAACATCTATCCACGCAAGGAGCGAGCAGAAAACAAGATAGACGGCATCGTTGCACTGATCATGGCCCTCTCAAGGGCGATCAAACCGGGGGACTCGGTTGTGCTCGGATCCGACTATGAGTTGATGGTGCTCTGAGGCAATGGGACTTTTCACATTCATCGATCGATTCAGAGCCTCGAGCAGTGACCGATCCCCTTGGGGAGACTTCTTCTTTGAACCGGTGTCGGTGCGCAGCGCCTCAGGCATGCGCGTCTCGCCTGACGGGGCGTTGCGGCTCGCGGCGGTGTATGCCTGTGTGCGCATCCTGTCGGAGACCATGGCATCTCTTCCGGTGGTGGTTTACCGCCAGCGCAAGGACGGAGGCAAGGATCGGGTGATCGATCACTGGCTCTACGGCCTTCTGGCCCGCAAGCCCAACCGGTTCCAGAACCCATTCGAGTGGCGCGAGATGCTGCAGGGGCACCTGGCTTTGCGAGGCAATGCTTTCTGCCAGATCATCTCCAACCCCAAGGGAGAAATCACCGAGCTCATGCCGCTTCACCCAGATCGGGTGCGCATGGAGGTTATGGACAGCGGGGACTTCCGATACCGGGTTCGCATGCAAAACGGGGATGAAACCGTATTCCCACGTGGGCAGATCTGGCACCTGCGCGGCCTGTCCTCGGACGGTCTGATGGGCATGAGCCCCATCGAGTTGGCCCGTGAGAGTCTGGGCATGGCGCTGGCCGCTCAGGACTACGGGGCACGGTTCTTCACGAACGACGCCAAACCCACGGGTGGCTGGATTGAGTTTCCGGGCACTTTCAAGGACCCTGAGGCCAAGCGGGTGTTCAGGGATTCCTACCAGGCGGCGCAGTCCGGCTCCAACCGGGGCAAAGTTTTGGTGCTGGAAAACGGCATGAAGTTCCATGAGGTGGGGGTCACGAACAAGGACGCCCAGTTCCTGGAGCTGCGCAAGTTCCAGATCACGGATATCGCCCGGCTGTTCCGGGTGCCTCCACACATGATCGCGGACTTGGATCGAGCGACATTCTCGAACATCGAGCAGCAGAGCCTGGAATTCGTCATGCACACCATGACGCCTTGGGCCGAGCGCTGGGAGGCCTCGATCGAGTCGGACCTCATGCTCGATGGTGACCAACTGGAAGTCGAGTTCGACTTTGCCAACCTGATGCGCGGGGATGCGGCAAGCCGCTCAGCCTACTACCAAAGCGGCATCCAAAACGGCTGGCTCACCCGCAACGAAGCACGGATTGCAGAAAACCTCAACCCGCTGCAAGGCTTAGACCAACCCCTTCGCCCGCTGAACATGGTGGAAGAAGAGGACGCCGAAGAGGCCGAGCAGGAAAACGAACCCAACGACTCAGAGCCCAACGAGAACGATGCACCCTCTGGTGATCAGGAGATGAGCATGCGCTTTCGCAAGCTGGTGCAGTCAAACGCAAGCCGATTGGGCAGGCGAATTGCACGCAAAGGCGTCCTTGATACCAATGAGATCCATCTGATCTCCCAGGCCTTTGGGCTCAATGAGAGCCATGTGCGTACCTGGGCTCAACAGCAAATACAGCCCTTTGAGGAAAACGCACTGGCTGCTTCCCTGATTCAACTTGGAATGAACACATGAACAAACAACTTCTGCTCTCCGAATTCCTGACCACGCCCTGGGCGCTGATGCCCGAGCGTTTGCAGGCCATGTCCGGCATCCTGACGCGCTGGTCTGTGGGCGAGCCGCCCAGCGACGAAACCCTGTTTCAGGTCAATACCGATCGCCTTATCCGTGACACCCGAAAACAAATGGCGGCCGCCAGCACGGGCACGGGCATCGCGGTGCTACCCCTGTACGGGGTGGTGACGCAGCGCGGCAACATGGTCGATGACATTTCCGGGCCGGGCAGCACCAGCACCCAGCAGTTCACTTCGGTCCTGCGCCAGATGTTGACCGATGATACTGTGGGCCAGATCCTGATCGACATCGACAGCCCTGGTGGCAGTGTCTATGGAGTCAGTGAGCTGGCCAGCGAAATCGTCAAGGCCCGTACCCAAAAGCCGGTCATTGCCGTGGCCAACAGCCTGGCGGCGTCTGCTGCTTATTGGATTGGCTGTTCGGCCAGCGAGTTCTATGTCACCCCGGGTGGCGAGGTGGGCTCAATCGGTGTGTGGCAAGCCCACTTCGATTATTCGAAGGCTCTGGAAGAAGAAGGGGTCAAGCCCACCCTGATTTCAGCGGGCAAATTCAAGGTCGAAGGCAACCCGTATGTTCCGCTCGACGAGCAGGCACAGGCCTTCATGCAATCCCGTGTGGACGACTACTACAACGCATTCGTTGAAGCAGTTGCCGTTGGAAGAGGAGTCTCGATCAGCGATGTCAGAGATGGAATGGGCGAAGGTCGCGTGCTTGGCGCTGATGCAGCTTTAGCAATGAATATGGTCGATGGAATTTCAACCTTCGATGAAGTCCTAGCCAAGATGCAGTCCAGCATCAAGACCTCTGTGCCACGCGGTCAATTGCGGTTGAAGCAAGCGCGAGACGCACTCGCCTTGATCTGATTCATTTCATTTTCATTGCATCCCTCCGTTGAGGGGTGTGCCCACCTGCGACCCGTTGGTTGCAAACCCTGTCGCCGCCTTGAGTCATTTCGACCAGGCGGTTTTTTCATTTCTGGAGAACCAATCCATGAGTAAGCAACTCCGAGAGCTTCAGTCTCGCAAAGCAACCCTGGTCAAGGACGCTCGCTCCCTGACCGACATCGCTGCCGCTGAGCAGCGTGACATGAATGAGGAAGAAATCAGTGCTTTTGAAGCCCTGAAATCAAAGATCGAGGCAACTTCTGCTGCTATCGATCGAGAGGCAGCCTTGATCTCAGAAGAAGCGCAGATGAACTACACGGCTCAACTGCCCCATGCTTCTGTGATCACAGTTGTGGATAACGCAGCCGCAGACCTCAAGCATGGCTTCAAGAGCGTTGGCGAATTCCTTAAAACTGTTCGCCATGCACAAAATCCTGGTGCCTCGATTGATGAGCGTCTGCTCATCGGCATGAACCGAGGTGCCGTGGCTCCAAGCTCCTTCGGCAACGAAGGTTCTGCCCAAGATGGCGGCTTCTTGGTTCCTCCTCAGTTCGCACAAGAGATTTTCCAGCTGTCGCTGGGCGAGGACTCCCTCTTGCCTATGACCGACAACGTGGAAATCACAGGCAACACGATGGCGTTTCCCAAGGATGAGACCACGCCTTGGGGTACCAACGGCATCCGGGCCTATTGGCAAGGTGAGGCAGCTTCGGCGATTGGCACCAAACCAGTGCTGGGCCTGTCGACCCTGCGCCTTAAAAAGTTGATGGCGCTCGTGCCTGTGACTGATGAGTTGTTGGACGACACCAATGCGTTGTCCACCTATCTGCCCGACAAGATTGCGACTTCTATCCGCTGGAAGACCAATGAGTCGATCCTGTTTGGCTCCGGCACTGGCTTGCCTGTTGGCTGTATGACCAACGCAACGACCGTGACTGTGGCCAAAGAGTCGGGGCAAGCAACGCAGACGCTTTTGGCACAAAACCTGGCCAAGATGATCTCGCGCCTGCCACCCGGTTCATTTGGCAAGGCCGTCTGGATCGTGAACAACGATGTGCTGCCTGCACTGTTCACCCTCACCTTGGGCAACTACCCGATCTACCTGCCTACTGGCATGAATCCGGGAGGCATTCAGGTCTCGCCTTACGGCACCTTGCTCGGTCGTCCTGTATTTGTCTCTCAGCACGCCAACACTTTCTCCGCTGCGGGCGATGTGTTGCTGGCTGATCTGTCTTACTACCAGACGATCACCAAGGCAGGTGGCATGCAAACAGCAACTTCCATGCACCTGTATTTCGATGCGGATCTCACTGCATTTCGCACGACATTCCGCATGGATGGCCAATCCAAGATCGCTGCGCCGATCTCCCCCGCTAAGGGCAGCACGACCATGTCGCCCTTTGTCCAACTTGGCGCACGTTGATCGTCGCCTGAACCATAAGGAGAACTTTGATGTTTCCCAATGCAAAAGGCAGCGAACTGTTTTCGGTTCTGGCCACCCTCGACCCCGTCAGTCAAGCTGCGGGCACTGCAACGACAGGTTGGGTCTCTGCAGGCAACCATCACAACCTGCTAGCGCTGATTCAAAGCGGTGTCCTTGGCACTGGTGCCACGCTGGACGCGAAGATTCAGCAGGCAACGGATGCTTCTGGCACCGGAGCGAAGGATGTGACTGGAAAAACCATCACGCAATTGACTCAGGCTGGTAGTGGCTCTGCAAAGCAGGCCATCATCAATCTGCGTCCTGAGGATCTAGATGTCACAAACGGCTATGCCTACGTTCGCCTCTCGGTGACTGTGGGCGTTGCCGCCAGTCTGACTTCTGCACAGCTGCTCGGATTCAATCCCCGGTTCGCACCGGGCGATGCAAGCAATCAGGCTGCAGTCGCGCAAATCGTCTGATCCTGAGGGGAGACCAATCGCATGCCCATGCAATTGATCACCCCTCCCGCAGGTGAGCCCGTCTCTCTTCAAGAGGCCAAGGCTCATCTGCGGGTGGATTTCGATGATGACGATGGGTTGATCCAAGCATTGATCGCTGCAGCACGACAAGCAGCAGAGACCATCACCAACAGGCAGTTGATGTCTGCACGATGGAAGCTGGTTATGGATAGCTTTCCTGGACCAAGCCTCATGGGTGTGCCCGCTGGACAGCCTTTCTCATTGCCTGGGCATGCCATCCTCATCCATAAGTCACCCGTCTTGAACGTGGTGTCCATTAACTACCTCGACATGGCAGGCGTACTCCAGTCTATGCCTGCGAGTAATTACACGGTCGACGCAGCTTGTGAGCCAGCGAGGATCACACCTGTGTTCGGTCAGATCTGGCCGATTGCTCTTCCTCAAATTGGCGCGGTATCCGTCACCTTCGACGCTGGATATGGGGCGGCGGCATCGGTTCCCGAGGGGATTAAGAGCTGGATCAAGCTCAGAGTTGGCAGCCTGTATGCGCATCGCGAGGAAGTGGCAGCACTCTCCCGTGGACGTATTGAGCCGTTGCCTTTTGTAGATGGGTTGCTTGACCCTTTCAAGGTTTCCTTCATATGAATCCAATCAGCGCAGGCATGCTCACACGGCGCATCAAAATCCAGCGCCCCAGCACCATCAAAGATAGTGTCGGGGCACCATGCAGATCCTGGCTTGATGTTGCGACTGTGTGGGCGGACATCCAACCGCTGTCTGGAAAAGAAGCCGTAATTGCCAACCGGATCTCAGCGGAGTTATCGCATCAGATCATCGTCCGGTACCAGAGCCTGTTTGACAACCCTCAACAGGTGGCACAGATGCGAGTGCTTTACAAGGCACGGATCTTCAACATTCATTCGGCACTCAATGAGGATGAAAAGCGCACGCAGATCATCCTGCTGGCGTCGGAAGGGCTTGACGATGGCTAAGCATGAAACGGTCAAAGTCGAAGGGCTAGCCGAGTTGGCCAAGGCACTCCGTGAGCTACCTGATCGAGTTGCCAAGAACGGGTTGCGAGTGTCCGTCTACGCGGGAGCAAAAGTCATTCGAGACGAGGCAAGACTGCGTGCTCCCAGGGCGGCTCAGTCGCTGGGACCCAATCAGCCTCCACCAGGAACGCTCAAGCGCTCAGTGATCATGAAACACATCCCTGAGCTTTCAACCCTGACCCGACAGACATTCTTTGTGACCGTGCGTCATGGAAAAAAGTACCGCGAGCAAGGCAAGAAAGGCACCCTTTCGCAGGATGCCTGGTACTGGAGATTTCTGGAATTCGGCACGCGAAAGATGAGAGCACAGCCTTTCCTTCGACCAGCCCTTGAGGCTAAGCGACACGAATCTGTCCAAGCAATGAAAGACCGCCTGTCAGACCGCATCGAACTTGAGGCCAAAGCGCTCAACAGAAAGTAATCATGCAGGACTTCTACAACGCCATCAAGGATTTGGCGGCTGGCGAGGTCTATGCGCTTGTTGTCGCTCAAGACGCACATTACCCAGCCATCGTCTATACGCCCATCATGCAAGAACATATCTTCGGCATTGATGGTCCTCACGGCTTGCAGCGCGTGCGCGTGCAGGTCGACACCTATGCCAGAACGTATCAAGAGGCCTTGTTGCTTCAAGACCAAGTCTTGGATGCACTCTTGGCAGACAAGAGCACCGTCGCCGATGTGCGCATGGGGCTCTCAGATTTTGAAGAACAGGCCCGGCTGTACCGGGTAAGCGTTGACTACACCTACCACCGGTAGAGAGTCCGCATCACAAACAGGAGCTAACGCATGAGCAGCACTGCGATTACCGCACAAGGCATCACGATCGCCAGATTTGGCACAACAACCTTTGAAACCATCCCCAACGTGGTCTCGTTTCAGGGGCCTGGCGGGCAGGCCGCTGTGATTGACGTCACCAATCTGGCCTCTACCGCCAAGGAAAAGCGCGTGGGTCTGCGTGACGAGGGGCAGTTGTCTCTGACCCTGCACTACAACCCCGACGATCTGGTGCACCAAGGCCTGAGAACCGATCGTGCCAACCGGGTACGACGTCAGTTCAAGATCACTTTTACCGATACCACTCCATTTGCAACGTGGTCCTTCTATGGCTATGTCACGCAGTTCAGCGTGCAGGGTGGCGTTGACGCCGTGGTCGAGGCCAGCGTCACGATTGAAATCGATGGCGACATCACGGAGGCATGAAGCATATGAACATTCTTTCCAAAGACGCCATCTTGGCTGCCGAAGATCTTCCGCGCGAAACAGTCAGTGTTCCAGAGTGGGGAGGCCAAGTCCTGGTGCGCACCATGAGCGGCACCGATCGTGATGCCTTTGAGGCTAGCCTCCTTGCAAAAGATGGTCGCATGGAGAACGTGCGTGCCCGGTTGGTGGCACTGACTCTTTGCGATACCGAGGGCGATCGTCTGTTTGACGACAGCGAGATCACGGCGCTGGGGCGCAAGAGTGCTCGTGCGCTCGATCGCGTCTTCTCCGTGGCCCAGCGGCTCAACGGCATCGGTGTCGATCAGGTAGACGTTGCAAAAAAGGGCTAAAGGCCAACCCATTTCGGCGTTCGATCTTTCGGCTGGCACTCGCTCTAGGCATGCCAGTTCGTGAGTTGCTGGCCCGTGTGGGGTCGGATGAGCTGACCGAGTGGATGGCCTTTTACCAGCTGGAGCCCTTTGGCGAAGTGCGTGCCGATCTGAGAAGCGGCGTGGTTGCTGCGACCTTTGCCAACGCCCATCGCACCAAGGACGCCAGGGCATTCACGCCTGAGGATTTCATGCCCTTCATAGAACGATCAGCGCCCCAAGGCAACGCGCGCCTGAATGTCGCCCGCTTCAAGGCCCTGTTCTCTCATAAGGTGAAAAAAAATGGCTGATTTAGGCTCCCTGGTCGTCAAACTTTCGGCTGAAACTGCCGAGTTTCGTGAAGACTTGGGACGCACAGCCCGCCTGCTGGATCGCCACGCCAATGACATGAAGGCGTCGATGCAGCAAGTGGCCAGTGTGGCCAAGACGACCTTTGCCGTGGTCATCGGGGCCACCTCCGTTGCAGCCTTGAGGGACTTTGTCACCCACACACTGGAGGCGGCTGCGGCCCTACAGGGCCTGTCAGAGCAGACAGGCGCGAGCGCTGCGGCACTCTCGGGATTTGCACCGGTTGCGACCATCTCAGGCACGGCAATGGAGGCCATTGGCGCAAGCCTGGCCAAGCTGTCCAAGGGGCTGGCGGGGGTTGATGACGAAACGGCCGGTGCGACCAAGGCCCTTCAGTTCCTGGGAGTGCGTGCCAAGGATGCTAGCGGCAACCTGCGTGATCCCGCGGAGGTCATGAACGATGTCGCACTCAAACTGGCCGAGTTTGAGGACGGCGCTGGCAAGACAGCCATCGCCATGGAGCTATTTGGAAAGTCCGGGGCAACGATGCTCCCCTTCCTCAAGGATCTGGCGGAGAACCAGGACCTCAATATTCGACTGACGTCCAAGCAGATCGAGGAAGCCGACCAGGCCTCCAAGGCCATGGGCCGTATGCGTGCCGAATCGAACTTTGTGGCGCAGACCCTCGTTACCGCCGCAATCCCCTCGCTGTCGGTGCTGTACCAAGAGCTCAAAAACGTGGTCTTGGGAACGGACAACGCAGTTGATGGCGTACAGCGCCTGCGCTCTGAGGGCACGCTCACCAACTGGGCTGAAAAGACGGCCTACGCCATCGCGGTTGTCATCGATGCCTTGCGGGGAATTGGTCACACCATCAAGTCGGTGATCGGCAGCTTCTCTGCTGTCTGGGCCGACATCGAACTTGCCGGCACTTTCTTGGCGGGTGGCAAGGGCTTGAACCCGTTCTCAGAGGAAAACCGCGCACGTCTGCAAGCTGCCCTAGAGAAGCGCAATGCGATCGTCGCTCAGGCCAACCAGAACTACGTTGACCTTTGGGATATGCCGCTGCTGGCCGATGCGGTCACGCGAAGATTCGAGGACATTCGCAAGGGTACTGAGGCCTCAAACGCCGTCACGCAAGCGTCCACGCCCAGGAAGCGCCTGAACTACAGCACGGCAACTGGCGCCGTCACTGCGAACGCCATGGCAGGCATAGACAGTGAAATTAAGCGCTTACAGGGGCAGGTGGATGTGGAGAGTGCCATCCTCAAAGACCGGCAGCGCATCATCGACCTCTATGAAAGCCAGGGCTACATCAGCTTCAAGGAGGCGACCGAGGCCCGCCTGGCTGCCCAGGAAGACTTCACCGAAAGGCTTCGGGCACTGACGGATGAGGAGGAAGCGATTCTGCGTCGTGGGCTTGAGTCGGTGGCCAAGACCACCCAGGACAAGCTCAAGCTGCAAGACCGTCTTGCAGAGATTCTCCTCAAACGCCAGAGGCTGGAGCGTGAGGCCCAACAGTCCAATCTGGAGCGCCAGATCAGGCTCCCCGGCGAGACCATGAAGGATCTAGCTGAGCAGGCCGCGCGGGGACAAAGCGAACTTCGTGTGATCGAAGAGCAGATCAAGACTCTGCGTGAGACGGGCGCCATCAGTGAACTGGACTCCCTGCGTCGCCTTGCAGCAGCCCGCCGGGATAGCGCCAATCAACTGGCCACGCTGGCGGCTCAGGCCCGCGAGTTGGTAGAGGCCGCCCCGGGTAATGAAAAGCTGGCCGATGCGCTGAAAAAGATCGAGGAATCCGCCCGCCAAGCTGCTGATGGAGCCACCTTGCTCAATCAGCGCGTCAAGGAACTGGCGGACCCAGAGGCTGGTTTTGCCAAGGGGCTGCGCTTGGTAGCTGAAGAGGCCGAGCAGATTGGCAAGCAGATGGAGTCGGCCACGGTGCGTGCCTTCAACGGGATGACGGATGCGCTGGTGAACTTTGTGATGACAGGCAAGCTCGACTTTCGGTCACTCGCCAACTCCATCATTTCAGACCTCATTCGTATCCAGATTCAGCGCGCTATCACGCTGCCCCTGGCTCGGGCCATGAGCAGCTTCTTTGGGTTTGCCGATGGAGGCGTAATGACTTCAGCCGGTCCCATGGCGCTGCGCACCTACGCCTCCGGAGGCATTGCCAACTCCCCACAGCTGGCTCTCTTTGGCGAGGGCAGTAAGCCCGAGGCCTATGTGCCGCTGCCAGACGGCCGATCCATTCCGGTCACGATGAGCGGTGGCGCGTCCGCAGGGGACGTCTTCAACATTTCGGTCAGCGTCTCCGATGCTGGCGCGTCCAGCCGTGGGGATGACCCAGGCGGACGTGATCTTGGCCGGGCGATAGCCAGTGCTGTACGTCAGGAGTTGCTTGCCCAAAAGCGCGCCGGTGGTTTGCTTGACGGCCGGAGGGCGGTGTAAGTGGCGACCTTTACCTGGACCCCTTCGGTTGGAGCCAACCTGTCGATGCGGCCCAGCGTTCGCCGTGTGGCCTTTGGCGACGGCTATGAGCAGCGTTTGGCCTTCGGCATCAACACTCAGCCCCAGGTCTGGTCGTTGGAGTTTCGGGGGCGAACCAGCACCGAGGCGAGCGCAATCGATGCGTTTTTGCGCTCACGGGGTGCCGTGCAGGCCTTTGACTGGACTCCTCCTGGTGGAACTGCTGGCAAGTTCGTGTGCGAGGAGTGGAGCCGATCAGTGGATGAGCCCAATGTCGAAACGGTGCGGGTTACCTTCAAACAGGTATTTGATCTGTCATGACAGTAGCTGCGATTACCTCCGAAATCCAGAAGCTTGCCCCCAGCAGCGTGATCGAACTTTTTGTGCTGGATCTGGCACTGTTTGGCCAAGGGCCGGTTCGCTTTCATGCCGGAACCAATGCCTTGCAGCAGCGGGTTGTCTGGCAGGGCAACGCCTATGAGGCATTTCCCATTGAGGTTGAAGGCTTCGAATTCAACGGCAACGGCCAGGTACCTCGGCCGCGCCTGCGGGTAGCCAATGTCACGGGCGCCATCACGGCGCTGGTGCTCACCTACCAGGACCTCGTGGGCGCCAAGATCACACGCAAGAGGACGCTTGCGAAATACCTCGATGCGGTGAACTTTGAGGGTGGTGTCAATCCGACAGCCGACCCCTCGGCCGAATTCGCTGATGACGTGTACTACGTCGACCGCAAGTCCAGAGAAACGCGGGATGTGGTCGAGTTTGAGTTGGCCGCATCGTTTGATCTGGAGGGGGTCACACTCCCTCGTCGGCAGATCGTTCAAAACGTGTGCCCCTGGCGCTACCGTGGGGCAGAGTGCGGTTACACCGGTACGTTCTACCTAGATGCCAATGACCAGGCGGTTGGCTCAAGCAGCCTGGATGTCTGCGGCAAACGTCTGTCATCGTGCAAGGCCCGGTTTGGGCAGAGCGCTGAGTTGCCCTTTGGTGGCTTTCCGGCAGCTGGGCTGATTCGTTGATGCTGCCTGAGAACCAAGCCCTGGCGCTCGATCACGCCCGGCAGGCGTATTCAGGGCCAGACGGTCCGCGCGAGTCGTGCGGGCTGCTCGTGATCCGAAAAGGTCGGGAGGTTTACTGGCCGTGCCGAAACCTGGGTGTGGGAACCGATCAGTTCGTGATTCACCCCGAGGACTACGCCAAAGCCGATGAGCAGGGCCAGATCGTTGCCGTGGTGCACAGCCACCCCGGTCTGCCGCCCGAGCCGAGTCAGGCTGACCGGGTGGCGTGTGAGGCCAGTGGCTTGCCTTGGCACATCGTGAGTGTCCCAAGCGTCGCCTGGGCAAGTATCGAGCCGTCGGGCTATGTCGCCCCGTTGGTAGGCCGCGAATGGTCTCACGGCGTGCTCGACTGCTACGCCCTGGTGCGCGACTGGTTCCGAGCAGAGCGCGGGGTGGAATTGCCCAACTTCGCGCGCTTTGACGACTGGTGGAAGCGCGGGGAGAACCTCTACCTGGAAAACTTTGCCCAGGCTGGCTTCTTCCCGGTGGATGCCGATGAACTAAAGGTTGGGGACTGCTTCCTGATGCAGGTGGCATCCCCTGTACCGAATCACGCAGCGATCTATCTTGGAGACGGGCTGATCCTTCATCACTTGCAGGGGCGTCTTTCCAGTCGAGATGTCTACGGCGGCTATTGGCAAAAAGTCACAACACACATCCTCAGACATGGTCACAATCATTCTTCTTGGTGAACTTGGACGCCGGTTTGGCCGCAGGCATAGCCTGGCCATCTCATCGGCTGGCGAGGCCATAAGAGCGCTGGCGGCCAATTTCCCGGCTTTTGAGCGGGAACTGGTGGCCTCAGGAGAGCGTGGTGTGGGCTACCGCGTGCTGGCTGGTCGTGAGGCGTTGACACTGGATCGTCTGCATGAGCCGACAGGACAGAGCCGCATCACCATTGCCCCGGTGGTCTCTGGTGCAGGTGGTAATGGCCTCGGTCAGATCTTGCTGGGTGCAGCCTTATTGGCAGTCGCTTGGTGGAACCCGTTGGGCTGGGCGGCGTCGGGCGCGTTTTTGTCACAGGCCACGCTCTACTCGGTAGGCACAGCCATGATTCTTGGTGGCGTGGCGCAGATGATTGCGCCTACGCCGAAGGCCACGGAGCCCTCAGAGCGCCCAGAAAACAAGCCAAGCTACAGCTTCAATGGTGCTGTCAACACCACCGCCCAGGGGCATCCCGTGCCGGTGGGTTACGGCCGATTGATTGTGGGCTCAGCGGTGATCAGCGCCGGCATTGACGTGGATGAGATTGCCGCATGAAAAAACACGCCATGACTGAACTCATCATTGGTGCGGGCGGTGGCGGCAAAGGCGGTGGAGGTAGCGCTCGTGTGGCGCAGGAGGCTCCCGACAGCCTGCGTTCCAAAGCCTATGCGCGAGTGGTTGACCTCATTTCCGAGGGTGAGATCGAGGGGCTGGTCGACGGCCTGCAATCGGTTTACCTGGACGACACGCCGATTCAGAACCCTGATGGCTCGACCAACTTCTCAGGCGTCACTCTGGAGACCCGTAACGGCAGCCAGCAGCAAAGCTATGTGCCCGGGTTCTCGTCCGTTGAGAACGAGGTGGTCGTCGGAGTAGAGGCCAAGGCGAGCCAGCCGGTGGTGCGCTCCATCACCGACCCGGATGTGGACGCCGTTCGGGTCAAGGTGAGCGTGCCGCAGTTGACCAACCAGGACACGACCAATGGCGATCTCAATGGCAGCACGGTGAACTTTGCGATCGATCGCCAAGTGAACGGCGGTGGGTTCGTGGAGATGATCAACGACACGATCTCTGGCAAGACTACGACCAAGTACCAGCGCAGCTACTACGTGCCTCTCACGGGTAGTGGCCCCTGGGATATCCGAGTGCGCCGGATCACGGCGGACTCCACGTCAAGTGCGATCCAGAACAAGACCTTTGTGGAGTCCTACACCGAGGTCATCGAGAGCAAGCTGCGCTACCCCAACAGTGCCCTGGTAGCGCTTCGGGTCGATGCGTCCCAGTTCTCAAGCATCCCGCGGCGCAGTTATGACATGAAGTTGCTGCGGGTTCGCGTTCCTGTGAACTACGACACCGCCACGCGCGCTTACAGCGGTGTGTGGAATGGCACTTTCAAGATCGCCTGGACCGATAACCCTGCCTGGTGCTTTTACGACCTGGTGACCAGCACCCGCTATGGCTTGGGTGGCTACATCCCTGAAGCCCAAGTCGACAAGTGGGCGCTCTACCGGGTGGCTCAATACTGCGACCAGTTGGTTCCCAACGGGCTGGGCGGTTTTGAGCCGCGTTTTGCTTGCAACCTGTACCTCCAGACGCGGGAGCAGGCCTACAAGGTCGTGCAGGACATGGCCTCAATCTTTCGGGGCATGGTGTACTGGTCCGGTGGCGCAATCACGGTCACGCAGGATGCGCCCGCCGATCCGGTCTACCAATTCGCCCCTAGCAACGTCGTGGACGGAGAATTTGCGTATCAGGGGTCTTCGGCGAAGGCGCGGCACACGGTGGCCTTGGTCACATGGAACGACCCCGAAGACTTTTATCGCCAGAAGGTGGAGTACGTCGAGGACGCCGCCGGCATCGCCCGCTACGGTATCGTGCAGAGCGAAGTGGTGGCCCTGGGATGCACCTCTCGGGGTCAGGCGCACCGGGTGGGTAAGTGGCTCTTGTATTCCGAGCAGTCGGAATCTGAGATCGTCACCTTCCGCACGGGCCTGGAGGGGGCCGTGGTGCGTCCGGGGGATATCATCAAGGTTGCTGATCCAGTTCGAGGGGGCATGCGCCTTGGGGGCCGGATCGCTGCGGCATCTGCCAGCACGGTCACCTTGGATCAGGACCTGCCAGCGGATCTCCCATGGCGGCTATCGGTGATTCTGCCCACTGGGGTGGTTGAGGAGCGGCTGGTAGGTCCGATTTCGGGTCGAGCCCTGACGGTGACGATCCCCTTCAGTGCGGTGCCGCAGGCTGGCGCCATTTGGGTGCTTTCCTCGTCTATCATCGAACCGCAACTCTTTCGGGTGGTTGCGGTCGCCGAGCGGGATCCTGGGGTGCACGAGGTCACCGCACTCGCTCACAACCCGAGCAAGTTCGATGCGATTGAAAAGGGGCTGGCTTTGCAGCCCCGATCGATCACCGTCCTGTCGGATATGCCACCAGCACCGACTGGGCTCTCCATGCAGGAGAGCTTGTACCGGGTCAAAGACCAGGCCCAGGTGCTGGTTCAGGTGTCCTGGAACGAGGTGCAGACCGCTGTTGCGTACCGGCTCTCCTACCGGGTGGCAGGCGGCAACTTCGTGAGCCTTCCGCTCACCAGTGCCAACTACGTCGAAATCCGGGATGCGCAAGAAGGCGCGTATGAATTCAGCCTGCGTGCGATCGGGATCACGCGCAAGGAGAGTGTTCCTGCGACACTGAGCACAACGGTTCTGGGCAAGACCCTGCCGCCGTCGGATGTCACGGGCTTTTCGGTCCAGCGCCGAGTCTCCGATCTGCTGATTTCTTGGGATGAACTCCAAGATGCAGACCTTTCGGGCTACGAGGTCCGTGTAGGAACTGGCTGGGATAACGGCCAGTTGGTGGCAAAGACCGCGGGCACGCAGATGGTCCACGACCAGAGCGCGGCTGGCCTTTACCCGTATCACATTCGGGCCTACGACACTTCGGGCAATTACAGCGCCCACGTCACAACCTTTGTGCTGAGCCTACAAGCGCCCTCGACCGTGCGTCAGTTCGATGTGGTTCAGTCGGCCAACCGGCTAGAGTTTCGGTGGCAGCCCAATCCTGAACCCGAAGTTGTCGGGTATGAGCTTCGTGAGGGCGCGGCCTGGGATGCCTCGCTCTTTGTGGCTGAGGTCAAGTCCACCAGCTACACGCTGCCCTCAGGGTTTGATGGAGAGCGCAAGTTTTGGATCAAGGCGATTGCGTCCCCAGGCATCTACAGTGACACGCCGACCTTTGTGTCGACGGTGGTTGCTCAGCCGCAGAACGCCAATTTGATCTTGGCACGTGATGAGCAGGCGCTGGGATTCCCTGGCACTAAGCACTTCGCTTCGGTCGTCTCGGTCAACGGTCGAAACGCCCTGCGTATGAGCACCGGTGCACAGACGGCTGAGTACCTCTTTGAGGTGGATCTTGTTTCACCCATCCGCGCCCAGAACACGCTGCTCAATAGCCTTGGGGCCTCGGTTGATGACCGGACCACATGGCTGGAGGCGAATTTCCCTTGGAGCAGCGATGCTGCGAGGCGCCAGTGGGCCTATGACGGCGCGATTGCCAACGTGGATGCGCGGTTTCAAATCGCAAGGGAAGACGCACTGCAAGCCGGCGAAGTCTACGGATGGCGTCTGAACGGTTCTACCGCGGGGCTAGGAAATCCAGTCTCGAGCCAGGCGGCAGGCGTCGCCTATGCCGCCGGCCGATATGGCGACGGTCTCATGGTCAAAGACACCACCCGCGTGGCTTGGACGGTGAGCATCCCATCGGTGTTTCACACCTCCTTTTGGTTCATCCCGTCAGAGGTCACAACCTGCGTGATCTGGGTGGCTCTTGGCACCGCAGGATCGCTCCTGGTGGGCTATGACGCCACGACGGGTGCGTTCTTTCTCGAAGACCAACTGTCCAGACGAGTGAGCGTGCCTTTTGGCATTTCGGTAACTGATCGCGTTTGCATCGGCGTGTGCCAGACCGCCACCGAGCGACGGCTATTTGTCGGTCGGATGGGCGGTGATGTGGACTCAGCCAGTTCGGCACTTGCGCCAATCGGAGCCGTTACCAGCTTGCGTCTGTACTAGCTCTCAGCTTTTCAACCCATCTCCAACCGTGGCGCTGCTCTCGAAAGAGACAGCGCCATTTCTTTTTCCATTTCACGAGGACTTTTCATGATCGACGAATCCATGCAGCTTCACGGTGCAATGACCCTGATCCTTCGCCGCGCAAGCGGTGAGGTCGAGACGGTCCACAAAGACAACATCATCGTCAACGTCGGCTTTGACTTCATTGCTGACGCCATTGGCAAAGCCGCCAGCCGACCCGCCGTGATGGGCTTTATTGCGCTGGGCACCGGCACGACAGCGGCGGCTGCAACCCAGTCGGCGCTGGTGACCGAAATTGACCGAAATGCTGCGACCTACGCGCACACGGCAGGCACCAAGACCTTCACCTTCAGCGCGGACTTCTTGGCGGGCGACAGCACCGGCGCTCTGACCGAAGCCGGGGTATTCAACGCAGCGACCGGGGGCATCATGCTCGATCGGGTGGTGTTTCCAGTGGTCAACAAGGGCGCAGATGACAGCCTGACCGCGGTCTTCACCTTCACGATGAGCTGATCGAGATGCCCGACACGGTGACGGTCAGCGAGACCCAGGGTGCAAGGTACACCTGGGCGTCGGCTGGCTTTACATGGTCGAGCGCCAGCGCCGGAAAGAACTGGACCACAGCCTATCCGGCGGTCTACAACGTCGCTGTTGCGGTGACGCTGGCCTTCGTTGAGGCCACCGGCAGACAGTGGACCAAGCGCTCGAATGAAACGCTGGCCATTGCAGAAAAGCTCGCCAAGCAATTGATCCTGCGCGAATCAGAAGCAATCGGGTTTGGGGAAACCTACTCAGACCTGATCGCCTATGTACTTCGTTGGGTGGAAACGATGTCCTTTGGCGAGGCTCTCGGGAAAGCCAGTCGCAAGGAGGTGCAGGAGTCCTTCCAGGCATCCGACTACCTAACCCGAGTGCTGACAAAGACCGCTACGGAGAGCCTAGCCTTGAGCGACGTGATTCGCCAGGGAAGTGTTAAGCGCCTGGCCGAAAGCCTGCCGATGTCGGAGACGCCTCAACGGGGGGTGACCAAGAACGCATTCGAAGCCTTCGAGCTAGGTGACGACTTGGATCGGCATATGACCAAGCGCATATCAGAGGCCGTCGCGTTTGCCGAGACCTATACCGATCTGATCGCATTCATCTTGCGAATCAGCGAAGGCCTGGGCGTGAGCGACTTGGGGGCCAAGCAACTCCGAAAACCCTTCTCCGAGGCCTTTGGTACGACCGACAAGGCTGCAAGGCAGACGATCAAGCGCGTCGCTGAGGCGGTCGCTATAGGCGAGGCACTGGGACGCACGGTGGCCTATCGCCGAAATCTGACCGAGGGCTTTGCGGTATCGGATGCGCTGCGTAAAGCAATCAGACTGACCGCGCAGGAGGCCTTGGTGCTTGCCGAGCAGTACCGCAGGCATGCCAACGGCGTGATCAGCGACATGATCGTTGGCAGCACCGAGATCACCGAGCTGGACTTTGCTGCCATCGTCGAGGCCGGTCACCCGCCCGGGTACACCGACTTCCGGGATTTCATCCAAGGCGACTACACCTACCGTCGCGCGCTTTTCCGAGCCATTCTGAATTCGCGCAACTCTGACCGAGCCTTCATTGACGCATTGCGGGTGACGGTTGACGTCCCTGACATCTTCGACCGAGGTACTGCCCAGATCACCGATCCAGCGGCCGGAGCCTCGATCTACTTCTCGCGCAGCTTTAGGGTCGCGCCTGAGGTGACCATGACCCACAAGGGGGGCTCCGCCGTGGCCATCCCTCGGCTGCTAGGCGCAGTTACCACGACTGGCTTCACCGCCGTCCTCGAAAACAGTTCCGGCTCCCGCGTGACCGGCTCCTTCACCTGGATTGCACAGGGGTACTAGATGCAAAACTTCACCGATATACCGTCGTCCAGAACGCTGTCCGATTCTCTGATCGAGATTCTTAACAACGATAAGACGGCCATTTCATGCAACAGCGGCACCACCTTCCCGACGACCAACCTTCAGATCGGGATGCTGTGCTACCGCACTGACCAGTTGAAGCTCTACCAGTTGATCGGGACCAACCCGGATAACTGGCGCTTCATCATGGATTTGGCAAGCGGCATTGATACGCAGTTCGCAGCCAAGCTCAATGCCTCGAGCTACACGGCAGCCGATGTTCTGGCGAAGTTGCTGACAGTGGATGGTGCAGGTACTGGACTGGATGCCGACCTGCTCGATGGTCAGCATGCGAGCGCTTTTGCTGCGAGCACACACAACCACAACGCCGCCTATCTCGGCATCAGCGCCAAGGCCGCCGATGCTGACAAGCTCGATGGCTATGACTCCACCGCGTTTGTGAGGTCGGTCAACGGTGCCGGGCCTGATGCCGCTGGCAATGCGACGGTCAACATTGACCTGTCGAGCCGGGTCGCAAAGACCGGCGACACGATGACGGGGAATCTGACGATTCAGAACACCGCCCCAACTATCAATATGCAGGACACGGACAACGTGACCCGCTATCTGCATGTCAACAGCAACCTGATGGGCTTTTTAAAGTCCGATGGCAACTGGGACATGTACATGAACAACAGTGGATCTATGTGGACCGCGAACTACGGGTGGTTGCATGACTACTTTTTCAGCACCATCGCCAACTGTTTTGTTGGCAACTGCCCGGGTAATACAGGCAACTGCAGCCCGGTGGGCAACAACGCAACATCCGTAGTTTCTAACTGCGGCAGCGCATCTTTTGTGCGCGATGAGCTGGTGGACAACGGCAGCCAGATTTCTGTCCGAAGAACACAGTACAACTTCAACTGCAATTGCAACTGTGCTTGCGACTGCTGCTGCTGATGGGGGCGACCATGAAAGTCATTGCAGTACGCAACCCGCTTCTTCATCCCTATGCATTCCATCAAGTCTCCATCTCGCGCGAGTTGCAAAGCAGGTCGTTGATCGTTCGATACCGGTTGGCCAGAACAAATCATGCTGAAGAGGATCCTGTCTTTGATGCAGAAGAACAGGAGGTGCGGGTCAATCTGGCAGCGCTCAGAAACCGCCCCGACTGGTGCGACCACCAGTGCTATTTCGTGTCGCTCAAGGATGGGCGTTTGGGGCCGCTTTTCTCCCTCTTTGTGGCTACGCTTCCTGCCCGTCTTGCTGCAACTGAGTTTGCAACGATGTCGCAGCAGAGTTTGATTCTGGGAATCAATGTGCAGTTTGCCGACGCCACGGACGACGAGCTGTTTCTGACCGTCAACATGAACCAGCGATGCCGCGACGCTGATATCTCAGTTGACGGTGATTTGGCTCTTGAGTGGAGCCAGGCGGCTTCAAGCGGAACACACAGAACCTTATTGCTGCCGCACCTGCGCTTGTCGGCTCCGTCAACCATCGCAGCCGATGGCCAGGCAACGATCACTATTCAGCTTGAGGACGCTGCTGAACACCCGATTGAAAGGCAGGCAACCGTCTATCTGGAAGCGGTCTCAGGTGTATTACCTCGGGCCAGGGTCACCACCATTCAGGGCACTGCCGCCGTCCCTGTATTTGCCACTGGTTTGAGCCCAGGTGAGCAGGTTCGCATCAAAGCAGGCTGGAAGTACTTTCCCGGCGTGGACGACATCACGATTGAGGTTGTCTGATGCTCCAAGCGCTGTTTGCGGTCCCAGTCCTCGTAACAGAACTGGGCATATCTGAACGCGAACGCAGCGTTCTCTGCGAGTGTGCCCTGGCCGCATACCGGGCCAACAACACGAACGGGAAACCCTGGTCTAGAGCTAACCGGGAGTCTCTGGCAGTCCAAGAGCCGGTTTTTGAGGCTCTCTTTGCCATGGTCGCTAGGGCGGCAGAAGTTGCATTTGGGGTCCGTGTCGTATCCATCACCGGTCGCGAACTGGTTCAGTTTGATGGCGATTTTGTCCCTCCGCATGTTGAGCCATCTATGCTGTCTGCCATCTACTGGATAGATGCCGCAGCTGAACCCAAGCATGCGTGTGGGGATCACAACGGATCGCTGGTCCTTCAAAGCCCAGTGGGCCCCTTTGGCACCAAGGTACTGCCAACTGAGGAGAGGGTTCGGTTCATCGATCCGATGCCTGATCGCCTACTGGTTTTTCCAAGCCATCTGGTGCACTTTGGCCACGTCTACCGTGCGCCGACACCAAGCGTCGAGGTTCACTTCGAAATGGAGATTGCGTGATGCGCGCAGTCAATTTCTACCAATAGGAAACCATGAGTACTTTTGTCATTCATACCGTCATTCCGGGCGGACCAGCTGGTCCAACCCTCCGATACGACAACCAGACCTCGGAACTCACCAACCTGCAAACCGGGCAGCCGGTTGTGAGGTCCTTTGCGGCCGTCCAGCCCGCAAGTCAACCTTTCGCCACCAGCAAAGACACCCCGGCTCGAAAAGATTCGCCTCGGGTCTTGAAGATCTCTCTTGGCCTGTCATGCAATTACGAGTGTGAGTACTGTTCTCAGCGCTTTGTGCCACGCGCGGCTGAGACGAATCCTGCTGAAGTTCACGCCTTCGTTGCGGGGCTAGATGGATGGGTGACCGTGCCGCCAGAGCGTATTGAGTTCTGGGGCGGGGAGCCCCTGGTTTACACCAAGACCCTGCGTCCGCTCGCTAACGCCCTTCGTCGTAAGTATCCAGACGCTGGCTTTTCAGTGATCACCAACGGATCACTGCTGAACGCCGACATCAATCAATGGCTGGATGACATGGGCTTTAGTGTTGGCATCTCTCACGATGGTCCGGGGCAGCATGTGCGAGGGCCTGATCCACTTGATGACCCTGAAAAGCGCGCAGCGATATTGGATCTTTATCGGCGACTCGCACCGAAGAGGCGTGTGAGCTTCAATGCAATGCTCAACCGCGCAAACATCTCCAGGGCCGCGATTCAGCAGTTCTTCACCGATCTGACCGGAGACCTGGACGTCATGATCGCCGAGGGCGCATTTGTTGATGCTTACGACCCGGGTGGCTTGGCGCTGTCTCTGCCTTCTGATGAAGCGCAAGCATTTCGTCGGACGGCCTTCCAGGAGATCCGTCAGGGCAAGGCGGACAGGGTTTCCGGTGCAAGGGATCGGGTTGCCTCCTTCGTTAACTCCATCCGCCTACAACGTCCTGCATCCAGTGTGGCGCAAAAGTGTGGCATGGATCACACCGATTCGATAGCGGTTGATCTTCGCGGCAATGTGCTGACCTGCCAAAACGTTAGCGCTCAGTCAATCGCTCCAAATGGCGAGAGTCACCGAATTGGACATGTCAGCGATCTTGCGTCGGTGGCGCTGCGCACCTCAACGCATTGGTCCAAGCGCGAAGACTGTCCAAAGTGCCCTGTGCTTCACATCTGCAAAGGGGCATGCATGTTCTTGGAAGGGTCGCTTTGGGAGGCGTCCTGCAATAACGCGTACTCAGATGCGTTGCCGATCTTTGCTGCGGGGATCGAATTTCTGAGTGGGCTGGTGCCGGTCTACATAGAAGGCGACCTACCTGAACTCCGAAAGGACGTTTTCGGATTTTCTGAGCAGGTGAAACCATATCGGGAAAGACCGCCTAGGGTTTTTCCGATCCCGGTCGTCGCAGCCTGAACTGACCGTACCGTTTTGTAAACCGCCGCCATGGTTCGCCCTGGCGGCTTTTCTTTTGGAGTAACGAATGCCAGAACCTACAAGCAGTGGGGTCGCCGGGGCAGCGGTGGCCTACAAAGCATTTGGTGGAGCCGCCGCAGCGGCTGCCAGCGGAGCTACCCTTGCTGCAGTGGTGGTCATGTTGATGACGCCACCTCGCAACAAACGGGAGTGGGCCGTTGGACTGATCAGTACCGTTGTGTCCAGCATCGGCGGTGGCGCCATGACCGTCGAGCACTTTGGACTTCACCATTGGGCCTTCTCAACCATGGGTCTGTGCGCCCTGGGTGGGTTGATCTTTGCATGTGGTCTACCGGGTTGGGCCTTGGTTCGCTGGACGTTTGCCTTCATCGATAACCGCCGTGACGACTCAATCGACCAAGTGGCCAAAGACGTGAAGGAGCTACTGTGAATCCCAGTGAATTCATCATGCGGCTCACCAAGGCCGCCGTATCGTCAGCCAAAACCTCTGGTGTTCCTGCCAGCATCACGATCGCACAAGCTGCTCTTGAATCCGCTTGGGGGGAGTCTGGTCTGGCCAGGAATGGCAACAACCTTTTTGGGATCAAGGCTGACAGCCGTTGGAGGGGGGAGACTTTGACTCTCCCAACCAAGGAATTCATCAAAGGGCAATGGGTGGTTGTACCTGCCAAGTGGCGCAAATACGAAAGCTGGCAAGCCAGCATTGATGACCACGCCGCGTTTCTGAGGCGCAACCCCCGCTACAAAGATTGCTTTGCTTGCACCACTGCGCAGGCTTTTGCCAAGGCGCTATCGCAGGCGGGTTATGCGACCGATCCCGCTTATTCGGACAAGGTCATTGGTCTGATCAAACAGCACAATCTGCTGGCCTTGGACGGAGAAGCTCCATGAGTTGGCTTAGCCGCTTCATGTTGGCCAACTGGTCGCACATTTTGGGGGCACTAATTCTGCTCATTGCGCTGGTGTTCGGCATGCAAATTGGCGCATCTCGTGTCCAGAAGGCATGGGATGCCGAAAAGCTAAAGATTGCACTGACCCAAGCCAGACAGGAGCAACGTGTAGCCGATGTTCAGCTGACTCAATCTCAAATCACCCAAGATATCTCGAATGAATACGCAAAAAGGTCAAAGCTGCTGGCTGATCGTCAGCTTGACAGTAGTGCTGGCGGGGTGTGCAACATCACCACAGCCGGTGGCAGGGATATGCCCGCCGTTTCCGAAGCTTCCGAACGAGCTGCTCCAACCCGCTCCGACCCTCTACTTGCTCCCCAAGGAGATGCAGGGGTGGTGAGCTGCGAACAGCTGAGCAAGGATGCTGCGCAGACCACCCTAATGCTGATGGAGGTGCAGCGGTGGTACCGAGAGCAATCAGCGATAGAACCCTGAAAATGAAGCCCGACTTGTCTTAGGACAGGTTGGGCTTTTTTGCGTTTCTAGGCATGAATTGATACATGGATCTAGGTAATGAATTCCATGTGATATGACAAATTCTTTGATTTGCATTGTGGGCAGAAAATCATTTTCTCTCGCTCAAATTTACCGCCGCAGTCGCATATCAAGCTCTCTTTATATTGATTCGCTTTGCCCCGACCTCCCCCGGTAAGTGAGGTGATTTTTCCGCAAGATTGGCACTGAAATCCAGAATGACTACTGTCGATTCCGTGAATAAACGAAGTTACCTTCTCGCTGTGCTGGCAATCTCGGCAATGAATTGATCCACAACCACCCATGCGTTGAAACCAGAGTCCAACCGACTTTTCAAGTCGATCTCTTTCGATCTCAACTTGCGATCTACGTTCCTTGATGGTAATCCCCCCGTTTTGCACTGAAGCGAGAAGTAGAACGGTTATGCAGCCATGGCCAGTCGCTGCTTGGGGGTGATGCCGCCCAAGGCCATATTCGGGCGGTCGTGATTGTATTTCCACATCCACTGGGTTGCGAACATCTGAACCTCCTGCAGATCGGTCCAGTAGTGCTGTGACAGCCATTCATAGCGCACAGTCCGGTTAAACCGTTCCACATAGGCGTTTTGCTGGGGCTTGCCCGGCTGGATGTATTCGAGCTTGACGCCCCAGTCATGCGCCCAGCGCTGGATCGTTGCACTGATGTACTCGGGGCCGTTGTCACACCTGATGACCTGTGGCTTGCCACGCCAGGCAATGATCTGGCGCAGGGCTCGGATCACACGCTCTGCAGGCAGCGAGAAGTCAATCTCGATGCCCAACGCTTCACGGTTGAAGTCATCAATGACATTGAACAACCTGAAACTTCTGCCGTCTTCAAGCTGATCGTGCATGAAGTCCATGGACCAGACTTCGTTGATGGCCTGCGGCACGCTCAGTGGCTCGGGCTTGTCACGCACCAGCCGCTTGCGGGGTTTGATGCGCAGGTTCAGCTCCAGCTCCCGGTAGATCCTGTAGATACGCTTGTGGTTCCATTGGAAGCCTTTGACGTTGCGCAGGTACAGGTAACACAGCCCGAAGCCCCAGCTGCGGTTGTTGTCCGTCAGGCGCAGCAGCCAATCGGCAATCCGGGCATTGTCGGCATTGAGCTTGGCCTCGTACCGGTAGCAGCTCTCGCTGACCGTGAACACTTGGCAGGCCAGACGAATGCTGATCCTGCGCTGGGCCACCACTACTTTGGCCATCTCGCGGCGGCGAGACGGCCGACTTACTTTTTTGCGAGGTACTCGGCGGCAATCTCGGCCTTGAGCTTTTCCTCGATGTACATCTTTTTGAGGCGCCGGTTCTCCTCTTCGAGCTCCTTCATGCGGGCCATCATCGAGGTGTCCATGCCGCCGTACTTGGCGCGCCACTTGTAAAAGGTCGCGGTACTGATGCCGACTTCACGGCAAAGGTCTGGAACGGGTAGGCCAGCTTCAACGCGCCTCAGCGCATCCATGATCTGGCTGTCGGAAAACTTGGACTTCTTCATGTAGAAATTCTCTTCGAGAAATTTCTACTTCTCAGCCCCGTGGTTTTTCGGGGGGATTACCCTTGTGTCTCACCCCCAGGCCACCTTCCTGATGCGGGTCTCAGGCACGTCGATGCAGGACGCTGGCATTGGTGACGGTGACATGCTGGTGATCGACAGGGCGATCAAGCCACGCCATGGCCATGTGGTGGTGGCCGTCGTCGATGGCGAATACACCGTCAAGTACCTGCACCATAGGGCCGGGCGGGTTCGCCTCAAGGCCGCCAATCCGACCTTCCCGGACATCATCCCCAAAGATGGTCAGACCATCGAGGTCTGGGGCGTGGTCACCTCCTGCATCAAGCGCTTCATCACCTGAAGGCCAGCCAACAGCGGAATGAGGGTGCGGCCATGTATGCGCTGGTCGATGGCAACAATTTCTATGTCTCCTGCGAACGGGTCTTCCGTCCTAGCCTGAACGGTCGGCCGGTGATCGTGCTGTCCAATAACGACGGCTGCGCCATCGCCCGCTCGAACGAGGCCAAAGACCTGGGTATTCGCATGGGAGCACCGTGGTTCCAGATTCGCCATCTGGAGCAGCAAGCCGGTCTGGTGGCCCTGTCGGCCAACTTCACCCTGTACGGGGACATGAGCGACCGGATGATGAGCCTGGCTGCAGGACTGGGCCCCACCCAGGAAATCTACAGCATCGACGAGAGCTTCATCGGCCTGCATGGTGTGCGTGGAGATCTGGTCGCACGTGCACACAAGGTTAGGGACCGGATCCTTCAGTGGATCGGTATACCCACCTGCATCGGCATCGCACAGACGAAGACCCTGGCCAAGCTGGCGAATCACGTCGCCAAGACCGCAGAGCGCAAGCCGGGCAGCTATCCGGCGGAACTGGCTCAGGTGTGCAACCTGGCCGCGTTGCCTCCACAGGACCTGGATGATGTCCTACAGGCCACGGATGTGGGCGAGGTCTGGGGGGTGGGCAGGCGAATCAGCAAACAGCTCAAGGAACACGGCATCCAGACTGTGCTGGACTTGGTGCGCATGGACCCGGTCACCGTCCGCCGTGGCTGGAACGTGACGCTGGAGAAGACGGTGCGGGAACTGCAGGGTCAGCCCTGTGTGGATCTGGACGATGCTCCAGAGTCCAAACAGCAGATTGCATGCACCCGGTCCTTCGGACAACCTGTCACCGAGCTGGAACCGCTGATCGAAGCCGTCAGCGAATTCGCCAGCCGGGCAGGGGAGAAGCTGAGGAAGCAGAACAGCGTGGCCAGGGAGCTGCTGGTGTTCATCCACACCTCACCGCATCGGCAAGGGCCTCAACTCTCCCGAAGTGTTGTCGTACCGCTGCGCAGGCCAACGGATGACAGCAGGCTGCTCGCAGGCGCCGCAGCCGATGCCATGCGCAGCATGTACCTGCCGGGCTACCGTTTCATCAAGGCGGGGGTCATCTTGGTGGATCTTCAGCCGGCCAGGGTCCAGCAGCAGGAACTGGACCTTGAGCCCGAACAGGAGCCCGAGACAGCACGGGACCGGTCAAGACTGATGGTGGCGATGGATGTCATCAACCAGCGTTACGGCAAGGGCACCTTGCATGTCGGCTCTACCGGGCAGACGGCACCTCAGCGAGCATGGGGCATGAAGCAGGAGAGGCGCACGCCGCAGTACACGACGCGGCTGGAGGATGTGCCGGTGGCAAGAGCGTGACCCCACGCGATCGACATACGCGGTATACGAGCACTCCGACCCAGCGATGGAGTACTCGAGAGCCTTGCTGGGCCACATTGACCCGAAAAATTCCCGGCATTGTCAGAAGCAGTGGCTGGGCGGCAATTGCCTAGTACAGCACTTAAAACAAGCCGGGAACAAGACGGATCCTAACCGAGAAGAGCCCTTCGGGCTTCAGTGACTGACTGACTGACGTTCCCCCGCAAAACCAGTACCCGTCCACGGAAGTGGGTCAACTCCAACTCCAACTTGTACATCCGGGTCCTGTGGTGCTTCAAGCTTGTGCGTGCTTCCGATCGACAAGCGTTGGATCTCCTTCAGCGAGTTGGCCCACCTCGAGCCATTCGATGTTGTCTAGCTTGAGCCGAGTTACTTGTTTGAATGCATCAGCTAGGTGAGCTTCCACGTTGGCTGGTGTGCCTTTTGGCTTGAGTTCTGCACGCAATGTCATGGTCTCTCTGTGGCCCAGGGTCTCTACGACAAGCTGCGCACGATTGATCTCCGGCACTCGACTCAGCAATTCTTCGATGTTGCGCGGATAGACAAAAACCTCGCGCACTTTTACACCCTGGCCGACGCGGCCTTGCAGAAGACCAATGCGATCAACGAGGCCGTCTTCTGTCTGGCTCAACGCCTGAGCGACGTCGCCTGTGCCGAATCGAACCAATGGCCACCCGCTTTCCAGTGTCGTGACCACGATCTCACCTGTGCTGCCGACTGGCAAGGGCTCGCCCGATACCGGGTCGCACACCTGGACCAGGCGTTCAGGGTGAATGCGGTAGCCCTCAAGTCCATCTTGTTCGTAACCGATGAGTCCAAAGTCTCCGGTCGCATAGGCGGAGAACGTGTTGATGGCATAGCGCTGCTCAAGATCGCGTCGCTTATGCATCCAGTTGCCCATCTCTCCACCGAGCATGGCATTTTTGACGCGCCAGTCACGAGGCAACTGGTACCCCATGCGTTCCAAGGTCTCGATCAAGGTAATGAAGAAGCTGGTGGACGCGCAAATACACGTGATGTCCAACTCCAGAATCAGTTGGGCTTGCTGTTCAGCGCCGCCCGGACCACACGGGATGATCGTGGCCCCGGTAGATGCGATTCCTTGGTCAAGCAAAAGACCTGCGGGCACAAGGTGGTAAGACCAGGTATTCAGCACGCGATCGCCGGGGCCGATGCCTGCTTGGTTAAAAACTTGCGCGAATCCACGCCCGGTGACATCGCTTGAAAGCTCTGGTTCATAGATCGGCCCTGGAGACACAAAGATGCGTCGAATGTCGTGAGTGTCCGCGGCCAGGAACCCGCCAAAAGGGGGATGTGCTCGTTGGAGGGCGAGTAGTTGGTCTTTGGTCGTGACGGGCAGGCGGGCAAGATCACTGGCGCCGCATAAGTCGGCCGGCGCCATATTCGCCCGCTCATAGATGTCTCGTATTGCTGGGGCCTTCCGGTAAGCCTGGGTCTGAATGCGCTGAAGTGCTGCGAATCGGTTGGAGCATGGGGGCGTGGTCATGGTTCGGAACCTTGGTTCACTTGCCGGTGAAACGCGGCGCGCGTTTTCCCTGGAAGGCATCCAGCCCCTCTTGAAGGTCGGCGCTGAAAGCATGAACTTCTGACGCCAGCAGTTCCAAGCGAAGTGCCGTGTCCTCTGATTGATCGAGCCCGTCGTCAACCAGAGCCTTCATGCGCTGAAGGCCCAAAGGGCTCTTGGTGGCAATGGTGTCGGCCACCTTCTGGGTCGCTGCGTCGAGCTGCGAGTCGTCCACGACCTGATTCACCAACCCGGCTTCTCGCATCTCCTCGGCTGAAACGAACTCACCGGTGTAGAGAAGGTACTTGGCGCGGGTCGGGCCAATCACACGGGGGAGACGCACCGAGCCGCCACCTCCAGGAAGCAGGCCGTAGTTGGCGTGTGCATCGCCGATCTTTGCGCTCTTGGCAGCGATAACCAGATCGCAGCACAGCACCAACTCCAGCCCTCCCGCGAGGGTAATGCCGTTTAGCGAGGCAATGACCGGCTTGGGGAATCGGTCCAGGCGGTTCATCGTGCGCAAGACACCCGCGAGGAAGGCGCTCGTGCCGTTCTCGCCCAGTTGACCTCGCACGTACTTAAGGTCCGCCCCAGCGCAGAAGGCGCGGCCGGTACCAGTAAGAACAACGGTCATGACGTCGTTGCTCTCCAGTGCCTGGTCCAGCCCCCTGTCGATGGCTTGGAGCACTTCTGGGGTGAGCGAGTTCATTGCATCTGGGCGATTCAGGCGGATCCAAAGAGATCGATTCCGGACTTCGGTAACCACCACTGACTCTGACATGTCTTCTCCATTCTCGGCGTGCTTAGGGACCTCACATTCTTTCATTTGACTATCGAGTAAGTAACTTGGTGATTTCCCTTACCCATAATAAAGCGGCTTTACTTTAGAGTAAAAAAAGAGGAGTCCCCATGAAGTCATCTAGTCAAAGCAGTCAGCTACCGTTGGCAGGAGTCAAGGTAGTGGAGTTCGAAGGAATCGGACCCGGCCCATTGGCGGGCTTTCATCTGGTACAGCTCGGCGCGAGCGTGACCCTGGTCGCACGCCCAGGTCGAGGGGCTCTGCCAGCAGAAATGACCCCGCCTACCGATAGCTTGATTAACCGCGGCAAACATCGTGTCACTCTGAACTTGAAGACGCCACACGACAAAGTGGCTGCAATCGACTTGATTGCCCAAAGCGATGCCTTGATTGAAGGGAATCGTCCAGGGGTGATGGAGCGGCTGGGTCTGGGGCCTCAAGACTGCGCCAAGGTGAACCCCCGCCTCGTCTACGGCCGCATGACGGGATGGGGGCAGGATGGTCCGCTGGCCCACGCCGCAGGCCACGACATGAACTACGTGGCCCTAACCGGACTGATGTCACTGACCGAAACGCCGGGTCATCCTCCAATTCTGCCACCCACGGTCTTGGGAGACGCGGCGGGGGCCTTGGGTCTGACGATGGGAATCGTCGCCGGGATGTTCGCCGCGAGAAGTGGCGAAGGAAAGGGTTGTGTAGTCGATGGAGCGATCGTGGATGTGCTGGCCCTCCTGGCGCCCTTGGTTCAGCTTCTCCGCAAGGGTGGTGCTCTAGAGGGGACCGTGGCCAGCGTCTTTCACGACTCACCGTTCTATGACCGCTATCGGTGTGCAGACGGTCGGTACATCACGGTTGGCGCTATTGAGCCGCAGTTCTATGCGCTTCTTCTGGAAAAGATGGGGCTGTCGGACGTGGATCCCTCTCAGCAGATGAACAGGGCCGCTTGGCCCGCACTGAAAGCCCGAATGGCTGAGGCATTTGCGTCGAGGTCAAGCAGCTATTGGACTGGAGAGCTGGAAGGCACTGATGCCTGCTTCGCACCAGTCCTCACCTTGGGAGAGGCAGCGAAGCATCCCCATAACGCCAGTCGAGGTCTGTATCGCGTGACCGACGAGGGTGATGTAGAGACGGCGCGGGGCTTGCGCTTCCTGCCTCTGGTCGATCCGGACCTTTTGAGATCGCCCCAATGAGGGTTTACCCCTCTCTCTTTTTTTGTTTTTTACTTTAAAGTAAAACCATTGCACGGCGGGTAAAGTTAAGCTATTCCGCCAGTATTCAAGAGCCATAAGGAAACTGAGCATGAATGACATCTACGTGATTGGGGTTGGCATGACGCCGTTTGGCCGACACCTCGACCTTGACATGAAAGCCCTTACTAGGCAGGCAGTGGAGGCAGCCCTTGCAGATGCCGCCATGCAGAAGGAGCAGTTGGAAGCGGCCTTCTTTGGCAACACTTCTCAAGGACACATGGAAGGGCAGCACATGATTCGCGGGCAGATTGCCTTGCGCGCCATGGGCATTGGCCGGGTTCCGGTGGTGAACATTGAGAACGCCTGCGCGAGTGGATCATCTGCGTTTGCGCTGGCGTGCAGTCACTTGAAGTCCGGAGCGGGCGACGTCGCTCTCGCGGTTGGAACCGAGAAGATGTTCTCTACCGACAAGGCGCGGATGTTCTCCGTGTTTGACAGTGCTTGGGATATCTCCCGTGCACAAGAGATTCGAGATTCCCTGATGAAGCTGGGCAGGGAGGTGTCCGTACCCGAAGGATCGACCTCGCCCAAGCCGTACAGCGTCTTCATGGACGTATATGCCGCATTCGCGCGTTCGCACATGCGGACATTCGGTACGACCCAGCGGCAGCTCGCGGCTGTGGCGGCCAAGAACCACACCCATTCGGTTCATAACCCGCTCTCCCAGTACCGTGTGGCATACACCATCGACGAGATCCTAGCGGCGCCACCCATCACCTATCCGCTGACTTTGCCAATGTGTTCACCAATCTCAGATGGTGCCGCGGCCGCAATTTTGTGCACCGGCAAGGCCATTAAACGCCTCAACTTGGACGCAAGCCGAGCGATCCGTGTACTCGCTTCGGTGGTGCAAAGCGGATCAGATCGCGATGAGTCCGACTACCGCTCCCACTGCACAGCGTTGGCGGCCACCAAGGCCTACGAATTGGCCGGTGTGGGAGCCGCAGACATATCGGTGGCCGAAGTCCATGACGCTACCGCCATGGGCGAAATCATCCAGTCCGAGAACCTTGGCTTCTGCGAGTTCGGCATGGGCGGTGTCATCGCGGAGCGCGGTGAGACAAGCATCGGAGGGCGGATCCCTATCAACCCATCAGGTGGTCTGGAGTCCAAGGGCCACCCTGTAGGTGCGACCGGGCTTGCACAGATCCATGAGCTGGTCACTCAACTACGAGGGGAGGCAGGGAAGCGCCAGGTGGAAAGTGCCCGGCTTGCGCTCGCCGAGAACGGCGGGGGCCTGGAAGGGATTGAAGAAGCCGTGGCATGCATAACGATTCTTGGCCGCTGAATCACAGAACCAAGTACGAACAAGGAGACAACATGGACATTCAAAACGTAGTGGCACTCGTCACTGGAGCAGGATCGGGCCTGGGCCTGGCCACCTGCCAGGCGCTGGTAGCGGCGGGCGCCAAGGTGATGGCAGTGGACGTTGATGAAGAGCGCTTGGTCAACAACGTACTGCCCCTAGGGTCAAGCGTTCGCATTCAACGGGTCGACGTGTCCAACGATGCTGAGGTGAAAGCTGCCGTCGACTTTGCGGTGCAGGCCTTTGGCTCTTTGCAGGTGGCCGTGAACTGTGCTGGCATTCTTGGGCCGTGCAAAACCTTGAGCAAAGGCGAACTGTTTCCCCTTTCTCTCTGGAACCAGGTGATTGCCGTCAACCTCACGGGCACGTTTAACGTCATCCGCCACGCGAGCCTTGCGATGTCGCGAAATACCGCCAGCGAGGACGGCGAGCGAGGTGTGATCGTGAACACCTCTTCTGGAGCCGCTTGGCAGGGACAGATGGGTCAGGCAGCCTACAGCGCAACGAAGGCTGGGGTGATGGGAATGACGCTCCCAGTATCCCGTGACTTGGCACAGCACGGGATTCGTGTCGTCGCTATTGCGCCCGGCCTGTTCGAGACGGGCATGTCCGCCGGCATGCCGCCCAAGGTCTCTCAGGGGCTGATCGATAACTCGATCCTCTTCCCCCACCGGATGGGGCGACCGCAGGAGTTTGCCTCACTGGTTCAACACATCGTCGAAAACGCCTACTTCAACGCCACCACCATCAGCCTGGACGCGGGGACCCGCTGACGGTCAGCATCTCACAAAAAAGAGCTGAACCTATTCTGGGACTGAATGAAAAGAGGTTTCCATGCAAGTAAGACGACTGATGGATCGCGGAGGAAAGAATGAGTGATCTGCCAAAGGGTAAGCACGCTCAGATCGTGCTTTCCGCAAGCCATCTGCTTTTGAAGTTTGGGGGAATCGTGGCCCTGAACGATGTCTCCATTGATGTACGCGACGACGAGTTGTTGGCCGTGATCGGTCCTAACGGAGCAGGGAAGTCGTCGCTGATGAATTGCCTAAGTGGCTTCTATCGTCCCAAGGCAGGCGAAATCCGTCTTGGCGAGCACTCGATCAGAGGCATGGGCACACACGAAGTGGCGGCCCGCGGATTGGCCCGCACGTTTCAAGGTACCCACATCTTCTCGGGCATGACGGTCATTGAGAACCTGATGGTGGGGCGCCACTTGCATATGCGCACCAACCTGATCCAGTCCTTTTGCCATTTCGGACCCGCTGTACGCGAAGAGGTGGCTCACAGGGAAGCGGTGGAGGAAATCATCGAGTTCCTGGAAATCGAGTCGATCCGGCACTCCCCAGTGGGCAGCCTGGGTTATGGACTTCGCAAGCGCGTCGACCTCGGGCGCGCTCTCGCTCAAGATCCCAAGATCCTTCTCATGGACGAGCCAATGGCCGGAATGAATACCGAGGAGAAGGAAGATCTGGCTAGGTTCATTCTGGATGTGAGAGAAGCCAAACGCATCCCGATCGTGCTGGTCGAGCACGATATGGGGGTTGTCATGGACCTTGCGGATCGCGTGGCTGTGCTGGACTTTGGCCGAAAGATTGCCGAGGGAACACCCAAGGAAATCCAGGCCGATCCTGCCGTATTGAAGGCATATCTGGGTGAGGGGGTGGCATGAACATTCGCATGGCAACACTGCCGCAACTGCTGCGTGACCACGCCAGACGCTCACCGCAGCGACTTTCGCAGCGGCACAAGACGCGTGGTATCTGGCGCGAGTACGACTTCTCACAGGTCCAGCGCAATGTCATGGACTTGGCCTTGGGTCTTCACCAACTGGGTATTCAACGCGGAGAGACGGTCGCAATCATTGGTGAGAACGAGCCTCAGCATTACTGGGCCGAATACGCGGCACAAGCAGTCGGGTGCAAGGTAATCTCACTGTATCCGGACCTCACGGCAGACGAAGTGCAGTACCTGCTGGATGACAGTGAGGCCGTCTGTCTCTTTGCTCAGGATCAGGAACAGGTGGACAAAGGGTTGGCGGTGAAGACGGCCACTCCCAACCTGCGGCACATCGTGTACTGGGACGACACGGGCATGTGGTCGTACCGAGACCCCATCTTGCGCAAGTTTCATCAGTTGCAGAGCGAGGGGCGGTCCCTTGGCGAAAAGGATGAGCTGATGTACGACCGTCTCGTTGATCAGGGCCGTCCTGACGACATCGCGGTGCTTTCGTACACATCAGGCACCACGGGCAAACCCAAGGGGGTGATCCTTTCACATCGTAGCTTGGTTGACAACGCCCAACGTCTGATCAATGCCACGAAGGCCAGGCCAGGCACCCAGTACCTGAGCTACATCGCCCCAGCATGGGCAACGGAGCAATTCATGGGTCTGGCCCTGGGAATCGGCCTGCCCATGGTGGTCAACTTTCCTGAGGGCCCTGAGCAGGTTCTTGAAAACATTCGAGAGCTGGCGGTCGAGGCCATGACGTTTGCCCCGCGCCAATGGGAAAGCATGGCGTCTTCCGTGCAGGCACACATGCTCGACGCGGGCGCTGTGCGGCGAGCAATTTACGAGTGGGGTTTGAAGGTTGGACATGCTGTGCACGTCGCGCGTATGGACGGCAAGCACGTGTCGTGGTGGAGTCGGGCCTTGCTGCCCCTCGCCAATGCGCTGGTCCTTAGGCCGTTGAGAGACCAACTTGGCCTGACACGATTGCAGGTGGCCATCTGCGGAGGAGCCACCATGGCACCAGATGTGTTCCGCATGTTCCATGCAATGGGCGTTCCCTTGAGAAACATCTATGGCTCGACAGAGGTCGGGCTGTTGACGAGCCACCAGGGAGACCGTTTTGACCTAGAAACCGTTGGTCACTGGATGCAGACGCACCCCGAGGCAGGAACTCCTCTGGAGTGGATGCTGACAGCAGATGGGGAGTTGTGCGTCAGGGGAGGGAGTTCGTTTCTGGGCTACTACCGACGCGAAGGCTCTTTCGAGGCCAAGGTCAAAGACGGGTGGTACCAAACCGGAGATGCGGTTACCAAGACGGACCGAGGCGAACTTGTGTTTTTGGAGCGTGTGTCCGATCTGAAGCGTCTTGCCGATGGCCAGACGTTCCCGCCGCAGTTTGTTGAAACCCGCCTTCGCTTCAGCCCGTTCATCAAAGACATCATGACCGTCGGAGATGAAAGGCGCGACTTTGTTGCAGCACTAATCAACATCGACATGGGTGTGCTGTCTCGCTGGGCAGAAGAAAAGCGCATTGGCTTCTCGACCTTCACGGATCTCTCGCAGCGCCCAGAGGTGGCCGACCTCCTTAGCCGGGAAATCTCCCGGGTAAACCAGTTCCTGCCCGCCCACGCGCGAGTCCGGCGTTTCGCCAACTTTCCGAAGGAGCTTGACCCGGATGAGGGCGAGTTGACCCGATCGAGAAAGCTGCGTCGAGAGTTTCTGGAAGATAGGTATGCGGCGCTGATTCAAGGTCTTTACAACGGGGCGTCTGAAGTGACTGTGGACATACCGGTGACCTATCAGGATGGACGTCGCAGCCAGTTCACCGCGCAGGTACTCATTCGCGACGTAGCGGCTGCCGACCAGACGACCAAGGCCGGTATTTCAAATGGGAGAAGGCAATGATTGATTTCCTGAATTACCTCATCAATGGCGCGTTGACGGGCCTCTTGTATGCACTGATTGCCATGGGTTTTGTGGTGATCTATCGGGCATCAAAGGTGTTCAACTTCGCGCAGGGGGAGTTGGTCGTCTTCGGCGGGTACATGGTCTGGTGGACAGTGATTCAAATGGGAATGCCGTTGTGGATCGGCCTGCCAGTGGCATTCGTGAGCGCAGCCATCTTCGGCTTGATGATCGAGCGGATTTTCTTTGCGCGACTTGTCGGTGAATCCGTTTTTTCCATGGTGATGGTGACCATCGGGCTTCTGATCCTAATTCGGGGTGTGGTCTTGGTCCTGTTTGGTCCACAAGTCCGCGCCTTTCCGATGGTTTTTCCAATTGATCCGCTGATCTTTGGTGACATCCTGATCTCTCGCTCGATGTTCTATGGTGGGTTGCTCACGATTGCCATTGGTTTTGGGCTTTCGTGGTTTTTCAACAAAACGCGTACGGGTTTGACGATGACCGCCGTGGCCGAAGACCATCAGGTGGCGATGTCAATGGGTATCTCCGTGCAGCGATCCATTGCCTTTGCCTGGATTCTCGGCTCTGTGCTTTCCACCCTGGGTGCCATGGTTCACCTGAGTGGCCGCTCTATCAACATGCTGAGCTCCGACATCGGATTGGCAGCGCTTCCTGTGGCATTGCTCGCTGGCTTGGAATCGCTCGCAGGATTGTTGCTCGCCGGTGTGCTGGTGGGCGTGATTCAAGGTTTAGCATCGGCCTATCTTGATCCTCTGGTTGGCGGTGCAATTGGCTCTGTATTTCCATTCATCATCATGTTGCTGATGCTCTTGATTCGTCCAACCGGTATGTTCGGTTGGAAAACCATTGAAAGGGTTTGATCATGGATCCCGCAGGTATTTTCGCAACCTCCTATCGTCAGGATCAATCGCTTATCCGCACGCGAAATCAAGCATTTGCGCTGTTGATATTTGTTGTGGCTCTGTTTGCCCTGCCGATGGTCGCCGAGGTTCGATCGGTGGCAGTGATGACGTCGATGCTGATCACTGCAGTGGTGGTTCTTGGTCTGCAAATCAATACTGGTTTGGCTGGCCAGGTCAATATAGGCCAGGCCGCCTTCATGGGGGTCGGTGCTTATTCGACGGCTGTGCTTGCCAGCAAACTGCACCTTCCATTCTGGCTGGCCCTGCCCGCGGGTGGGGTGTTCGCAGCGCTTTTTGGCCTCATTTTCGGTCTTGCTGCCGTCCGGATAAAGGGGTTCTACCTCGCGCTTACCACGATTGCTGCGCAGATCCTGTTTCACTTCTTTGTGCTCAATCTTCCACAAAAGTGGCTGGGTGGCTCAAACGGCATCACCCTGGAGCCTGCTGAGCTGTTTGGATTCAGGTTTGAGACGGATATAAGCATGTATTACCTGTGTCTCGTGGTCGCAATGATCATGATCGCTGGAGGATACGGCATTGCGCGTAGCCGACACGGACGAATCTTCGCCGCCGTTCGTGATGATGATGTGGCTTCAGGGATGATGGGCATCGACGTGGTGAGGACGAAAGCCCTGGCATTTTTGGTTGGTGCTTTTTATGCCGGTATTGGTGGAGGGCTGTGGGCATACTACATTCGCTTTGTGGCGATTGACCAGTTCACGCTGATTCATTCAATCTGGTTTATTGCCATGATCATCGTGGGTGGCATGGGCTCGATTACTGGCGCACTGATTGGTGTTTTCGTTATTCGTATGGCTCAGGAGTCCATCACGAGCATGGGGCCTGCACTGGTCGAGCGCATTCCATTTCTAGGCGGAGACTTGGTGTTTGCTGCTATGAATATTTTTCTCGGTGGCATCATCGCTGGCTTTCTGATTTTTGAGCCTCGCGGCCTGATGCATCGTTGGAATATTGCGAAGCAGTCCTATCGAATGTGGCCCTATCCCTATTGAACATAAACATTATCCCGATCCCCATTTTCACGCTGGTGGGTGGTTGATTTTGGTTAAACAGCGTAATCACTAAGGAGACAAGCAAATGATTAAACAGAAGATATGGGCTTCGGTCAGAGTCCGCCATGCTTTGGGCTCGGCTGCTCTCTTGGCCGTACTGGGCAGTGGAAGCACCGTCTACGCTCAGACGACATACAACATTGCTGGGATCGCTGACTTCACCGGGCCCTTCGCTGACGTGATGAAGGACATCACGGGCTGCCGCCGCGGGGTGCTTGACTGGTGGAATGAAGAGGTAGGCAAATCGCTCGGCGTTACCCTAAAAGTCAAGGAGCATGACGCACGCTACGACGTGGCCCAAGTCGCTTCCCTCTGGCCAGGCATCAAGGCGGAGCTCAACCCGATTGCCGTCTGGGGCCTCGGCGGGCCAGACAGCAATGCGCTGCAGCAGAGATTGCCCAACGACAAGGTACCCCTGCTGCTCGGCACGGCTGGCTATGGCTTTGCTTGGAAGGATGGCAGCTGGGTGTTCAATGCACGGGCGACTTACCCGCATGAAGCGGCCGGCTTTTACGCTTGGTATCAGAAGAAGATGGGGGGTGGACCGCTGAAGGTCGGGGTGATTTCTTCGGAAGTTTCTCCCGCGTATGTGGACATTCACAAGGGTGTGGAGCGATTTGCCAAGGACAACCCCCAGATCCTGGAAGTGGTGGAGACGATCTACACCGAGGCACAGCCGACGGACCTTACGCAGCAAGTGCATCGACTGCTTCGCAAAGGGGCGACGGTGATTCAAGTCTTCAACAATACGGCATCGGTGGTGGCTACCCGTCGTGCCTTGCAAAGCCTTGGTAAGGGCAACCTACCTATTGTGGTCAGTGCACACAACGGGTTGCTCTCGTCGGGCAAGGCCTTGGGCGACCTCAACCGGATGGAGGGAAGTTACGAGGTTTATGGCATGGCCATCCCGACGGACGATCCTACAGCTGCGCGAGCCTTTTTCGAGAAGCTGCGCACCCAGTACAAGACGCAAGCCAACTTCACATCGCCCTGCATGATGGGGTTGGCCACTTCCCTACTCACGGTCCGCGCGGTGGAACAGGTGGTCAAGATTAAGGGTCCTGCCGGCGTGACGGGCGCGGATGTTCGCACTGCTTTGCAGACCAACGCTTTCCCAAGCGAGCTGACATTTGGTGTTCTGCCCAACATCAAGTTCAGCAACGATGCTCCGTTCCCGACTTCTGGTTTGGCGGTGAACATCGGAACGATTGAAAAAGGGATGTACAAGCTGGTCGAACAAAGCGCTCCCGTTCCGAACGTGAACAAGTGGTAATTGACTGCATATCCAGGCCCGCCGCGACGGGCCTGGAGTGACGAATATTGGAGTTGCCTGTGCTTGAACTAAATAACGTTGAGGTTCTTTACAGCGAAGTGATTTTGGCTGTAAAGGGCATAACAGCGTGTGTACCAAAGGGCCAGTGCGTTACCCTGCTCGGTGCCAACGGCGCGGGTAAGAGCACGACGCTCAAAGCCATTTCAAACCTCATTCGTACCGAAGATGGTCGGGTCACCGCAGGATCGATCACGCTCGACGGGACCAACATCACCGGGGCGAACCCGGTGGATGTGGTGAGACAGGGTCTCGTGCACGTGATGGAGGGGCGCAAGGTCCTGCGTCACATGACGGTCGAACAGAACCTGGTGGTCGGTGGGCACTTGGGAAGCGGGCGAGAGGCCAAGGAAAGGCTCGACGAGGTCTATTCCCGCATCAAGCGCTTGGCCGCCCTGCGCGACCGAACCGCAGGTTATTTGTCGGGAGGCGAACAGCAGATGCTGGTGATTGGTCGCGCATTGATGTCCCAACCCAAGTTGGTGATGATCGATGAGCCATCGCTCGGATTGGCTCCCCTTATGGTGGAGGAGGTGTACGGCCTTCTTTCCGACTTGAAAGCCAGCGGACTGACTTTGCTGATCGTCGAGCAGAACACCCGCGTCGCGCTTGAACTCGCAGATTACGGCTATGTGATGGAGAGCGGTCGCATCGTGCTGGAGGGGCCTTCTAGCCAACTCAAGAGCAATGAGGACGTTCGCGAGTTCTACCTCGGCTTGACAGTGGAAGGAGAGCGCAAGAGCTTCCGGGACATGAAGCACTACCGGCGCCGCAAGCGCTGGCTCGGTTGAGCTGCGTTTTTTGACACAAAAAAGTTAACCCCAAGGACATCAGATGAGCAGTGTTTCCAACGCTTTCCTCAGCGAACAAGAGGTCATGATTCGGGAGTCGGCCCGCCGCGTAGCGGAGGAGGTCGTCGCCGTCACAGCGGCGCAACGCGACCAAAGCGGCAAGTGGCCTCATGCGGAAATTCAGTCCGTGGCCGAATTGGGGTTCATGGGCATGCTGGCCCCTCAAACACATGGAGGTGCGGGACTTTCTTTCGTGGAGTATTGCTTGGCCATTGAGGAGTTCGCTGTCGCCGATGGCGGCTTTGCCACCATGATGCACGTGCACAACTCATCAGCGCATGTCTTATGCAATTTCGGCACAGAGGAGCAGAAGGCTCAGCACCTGCCCGGGTTGGCTTCGGCTAAGAACATCGGTGCATTTCTTCTGTCGGAACCTCATGCTGGTTCTGACACTGCCTCCATCCGAACCTCCGCCAAGCGCGATGGTGAATACTACGTGATCAACGGTAGCAAGCAATGGATTTCGAATGGAAGCGAAGCGGGTTTCGCCTTTGTCGTGGCGGCCACGGGGGAGCCTGGGTCTCGGAATCGATTCAGCCTGTTCATTGTTGATCCCAAGGATCCGGGCTATCAGGTGCTCCGTATCGAGAACAAGCTCGGACAGCACACCGCGCATACTGCCCAGATTCAGCTGGACAATCTGCGCGTTCCAGTCGGCAATCTGGTGGGAGAAGAAGGGCGAGGATATGCAAAGGCCCTGTCGCTCTTGTCAGACGGGCGCATCGCGATTGCCGCCCTGGCGATCGGTGTCGCGCGCGCTGCGCTCGAGGCTGCCATTCGTTACGCCAAAGATCGGGAAGCCTACGGTAAGCCGATCTCGGCACTCCAAGCCGTCAGCTTTGATCTGGCCGACATGGCGATGCAGGTTGAGGTGGCTCGCCAGTACATGATCTACGCCGCGCGCCGGCGAGATGCGGGGCTTCCCTCAGACAAAGAGGCTTCGATCGCCAAGCTGTTTGCCAGTGAGATGGCTGAGAAGGTCTGCTCTGCAGCGATTCAAGTCCATGGTGGCTACGGCTACGTTTCGGACTTCCCGGTGGAGCGCTATTACCGAGATGTTCGCGTTACCAAGATTTACGAAGGTACCAGCCACATTCAGAAGCTGATTATTGCGCGCCAGATTTTGGCTGAGTGAGTGTCTGGGCAAGCCGCCGAAGGCGGCTGCCCGAGGTCATTGGATATCATGTTCGACTAACAACTGTCTCCCCTTAGCAAAGCGCGACCTCTAACCTTATGAGCCAATCCATCGAAGCGGAGCCCAAGCCACGGGTGCGTTCAGCGACCAAGCGCGCCACCAAAGGGGCGAGGTGGAACAACGCCGTCAGTGGTGCGGATGAGCAGTACGAGCTCAAGCGGCAGGCAGTGATTGCTGAAGCGTCTAAAGCCTTTGGGCGCCAGGGGTCACAAAACGTCTCGCTCGACGAGATTGCAAACGCACTCAACGTTACCAAGCCTGCCCTCTACTACTATTTCAAGAGCAAGCAGGAACTCATTTACGAGTGCCATGAGCTGGCGATGAAAATTGGTGATCAGGTGTTGAAAGACGCGATCGCATCAGAGTCCACTGGGTACGGACGGATCACCGCGTTCATGCGGAATTACATCTCGCACCTGACAGATCAGATGGGAGCTCCCGCGATCCTGCACGACTTTTCCGCTATGACGCCAGCGGATCGTAAAAAGATTACCGCACGCCGGAGAAAGTTTGACCTCCAGCTTCGCAACATCATAGAAGAGGGCGTTCGGGACGGTTCCATTGCGCCTTGTGACGCAAGGCTCGCGGTGTTTTGGTTCATGGGGGCGATCAGTTCTATTTCCCAGTGGTACCACGCTGACGGCACACTCACTGGCGATCAGGTGGCAGAGGTATTCATCCGCTTCCTGGCTGATGGCATACGTCCGCAGACTGCCTGTCCCACTATCTCTTGAGGCTCACAAGCGAGTGCCCGCTTGCATGACGCGCGCATGCGAGGGCAACTGGCATTCGCGGTGCGGTGGCCGCAATACACGCCAACAACGATGAACTGGTCGAGTCGGCGTCGGCTGATACGTCAAGACCTGGCTGTGCGATGGGGTTTGACATCCAGTATCCACCAGCAGATTTAACAGGAGTAATGAAATGAAAGTCATCGTCCCCGTCAAACGTGTGGTCGACTACAACGTCAAGGTGCGCGTCAAGAGCGACGGCACGGGCGTGGACATTGCCAACGTCAAGATGAGCATGAACCCGTTCGACGAGATTGCCGTCGAAGAGGCGGTTCGCCTGAAGGAGAAGGGCGCTGCGACCGAGGTGATCGCCGTCTCCTGCGGCGTGGCCCAGTGCCAGGAAACCCTGCGCACGGCCATGGCCATCGGCGCCGACCGTGCCATCCTGGTCGAGACCGATGTCGAGCTGCAGCCCCTGGCCGTGGCCAAGCTGCTCAAGGCGCTGGTGTACAAGGAACAGCCCGGCCTGGTGATCCTGGGCAAGCAGGCCATTGACGACGATGCCAACCAGACTGGCCAGATGCTCGCGGCCCTGGCTGATCTGCCGCAGGCCACCTTCGCTTCCAAGGTCGAAGTGGCGGGGGACAAAGCCAAGGTCACGCGCGAAGTCGACGGTGGCCTGGAGACGCTGGAAGTGAGCCTGCCGGCGGTGGTCACCACCGACCTGCGCCTGAACGAGCCGCGCTACGTGACGCTGCCCAACATCATGAAGGCCAAGAAGAAGCCGCTGGAGACTGTCAAGCCCGAAGACCTCGGTGTGGACGTGGCCCCGCGACTGAAAACCCTGAAAGTGGCCGAGCCGGCCAAGCGTGGCGCGGGTGTGAAGGTGCCCGATGTCGCCACCCTGGTCGACAAGCTCAAGAACGAAGCCAAGGTGATCTGACATTCGTCCTGGCTGCCGCTCATATCGTCATGGCCGGCGATCCCCGCCGTCATTCCCGCGAAGGCGGGAATCCTGCGCCAGAGACTGAACGGATACATCACCCCAAACCCTGGACCCCCGCCTGCGCGGGGGTGACGTCACCACAGGAAAGAAACCCATCATGACCGCTCTCGTCATTGCCGAACACGACAACGCTTCCATCAAGGGCGCCACGCTCAACACCGTCACCGCCGCCGCTGCCTGCGGTGGTGAGGTGCATGTGCTGGTGGCTGGCCACAACGCCGGCGCTGCCGCGGCCGCCGCCGCCCAGATCGCCGGTGTGGCCAAGGTAATCCACGCCGACGCCGAGGGTTTCGCCCACGGCCTGGCCGAAAACGTGGCCGCCCAGGTGCTGGCCATCGCTTCAGGCTACAGCCACATCCTCTTCCCCGCCACCGCCAGTGGCAAGAACGTGGCCCCGCGCGTGGCCGCAAAGCTCGACGTCGCCCAGATCAGCGACATCACCAAGGTGGTGAGCGCCGATACCTTCGAGCGCCCGATCTATGCCGGCAACGCGATGGCGACCGTGCAGAGCGGCGACGCCACCAAGGTCATCACCGTGCGCACCACCGGTTTTGACGCCGCCGGCCAGGGTGGCTCGGCCGCCGTGGAAACCGTGGCGGCGGCCAGCGGCAATGGCAAGAGCGCCTACGTGGGCAGCGAGATCGCCAAGAGCGACCGTCCCGAGCTGACCGCCGCCAAGATCATCGTCTCCGGTGGCCGCGCACTGGGCAGCAGCGAGAAGTTCAACGAAGTGATGACACCGCTGGCCGACAAGCTGGGCGCAGCTACCGGTGCCAGCCGCGCCGCGGTGGACGCCGGCTACGCGCCCAACGACCTGCAGGTCGGCCAGACCGGCAAGATTGTCGCCCCGCAGCTGTACATCGCCGCCGGTATCTCCGGCGCCATCCAGCACCTGGCTGGCATGAAGGACTCCAAGGTGATCGTGGCGATCAACAAGGATCCCGAAGCCCCGATCTTCTCGGTGGCCGACTATGGCCTGGAAGCCGACCTTTTCGCGGCTGTGCCGGAGCTGGTCGCTGAGCTCTGATTAAGTGCGTTGCATTTGCTGCATGCAATCCAAAGGCATCGCTTGCGATGCCTTTTTTCATTTGATATGCGATGCGCAATGACCGCTGTGCGCCGGATTGTTGACTGTCAATGAAAACTGAGCCACTTTGACGGGGATTTGCATCCAAATTTGAGCCACTTCATTGGCCTATCCTGCTTATTTTTTGAGCAAGGGTGGTCAGGAGTGATCAACGTGGGAACTTTGAGTAAATTGCGCCGCCTTGTCTTGCGAGACGGCATGTCAGTGCGCCAAGCCAGCCGCAGGCTTGGGATATCGAGAAACACGGCTGCCAAGTGGCTGGGCGAGCCGGAGATGGTGGAGCCCAAATACCCTGTTCGGCAGGCCACAGCCAGCGTGCTGGAGCCGTACAAGGAGCAGCTTGTCACCTGGCTCAAAGCGGACAGCCACCGCAACAAGCGCGAGCGCCGGGGGGTCAAGGCCTTGTTTGAGGCATTGCGCGCCATGGGCTACAGCGGTAGCGCAAGCCCCGTGTACCGGTTTGCCAAGAGGTGGAAGCTCGAGCAAAGCCATGCGCCCAAGAGCGTGGGGTTTGTGCCGCTGCACTTTGAGCTGGGAGAGGCGTTTCAGTTTGACTGGAGCTGTGAGTACGCCTTCATTGGCGGTTTGCGCCGCCGACTGGAGGTGGCGCACATCAAGCTGGCCGCCAGCCGTGCGTTCTTGCTGGTGGCGTACTTCACGCAAACCCATGAAATGCTGTTTGACGCCCATGCCCGGGGCTTTGCAGCGTTTGGCGGCGTGCCCAAGCGGGGTATCTACGACAACATGAAGACGGCGGTGGACAAGGTGGGCCAGGGCAAGCAGCGCAGCGTCAACGCGCGGTTTGAGGCGATGACGGGGCATTACTTGTTTGATCACGAGTTCTGTAACCGGGCGGCGGGATGGGAGAAGGGCATCGTTGAGAAGAACGTGCAAGACCGCAGGCGAGGCGTGGTGCGCGAGGTCACTGAGCGGCGCTGGGGCAGTTTGGCCGAGCTCAATGAGTGGCTGCACAGTGCCTGCCGTCAAGCGTGGGATGAGTTGGCACACCCAGAGTGGTCCGAGCTGAGCGTTGCCGATGTGTGGCAAGACGAGGCGAGCCGCTTGATGCCTTGCCCCAAGCCCTTTGATGGGTATGTGGAACAACCGGTTCGGGTGTCATCGACCTCGCTGATCCAATACCAACGCAACCGCTACAGCGTGCCCTGCGAATGGGTGCATGGGGTGGTGAGTTTGCGCGCTTACCCAGAGTACTTGCTGGTGGTGGGGCCTGATGGGCAGGCCGCCCGGCTAGAGCGCCACTTTGGGCGCGATCAAACCATATACGACTGGCAGCACTACATCGCTTTGGTCGAGCGCAAGCCAGGGGCGCTGCGCAATGGTGCCCCCTTTAGGGACATGCCCGAGCCTTTAGTGGAGTTGCAGCGTCAACTGCTCAAACACCCAGGGGGCGACCGGGTGATGTCACAGGTGCTGTCGGCGGTGAATTTGCACGGGCTCGAAGCGGTGTTGGTGGCCACCGAGTTGGCGCTGCAAACGGGTCGAGTGAGTGCCGAGCATGTGCTCAATGTGATTGCCCGGCTCAAAGAGCCCATGCCAGCTCGCGTAGAAATCAGCACGCCCTTGCAACTGAGCACGCCGGCGTTGGCCAATTTGGAGCGCTATGACGCTTTGAGAGATGAGCAGGAGGCGCGCCATGAGTGATGTGATCGATGGGCTCAAGGCACTGAGCCTGCATGGCATGGCCAGCGCTTGGCCGGAGGTGCTGGGAACGGCCAGGCTCAAAGCGTTGGATCATGAGGTGGTGCTGCACCAGTTGATCAAGTCAGAGGCTGCGCAGCGCGAGGTGCGCTCCATGGCCTATCAGATGCGGGTGGCCCGCTTCCCCACGCACCGGGATTTGACGGGGTTTGACTTCGCGCAGGCGCATGTGGACGCGAATCTGGTCAAGCAGTTGCATGAGCTGCAATTCGTGGACTCGGCGCACAACGTGGTGTTTGTGGGCGGGCCGGGAACGGGCAAGACGCACTTGGCCACCAGCCTTGGGGTGCATGCCATTCGCGCCAAGGGCAAGCGGGTGCGTTTCTTCTCGACGGTGGAACTGGTCAATGCCTTGGAGCTTGAGAAATCCCAGAACAAGCACGGGCAGTTGGCCAACCGCTTGATGTACGTTGACCTGGTGATCTTGGATGAGATGGGCTATTTGCCCTTCACCCAGTCGGGTGGCGCGTTGCTGTTTCACTTGCTCTCCAAGCTGTATGAGCGCACCAGTGTGGTGATCACGACCAACCTGAACTTCTCGGAGTGGGCCAACGTGTTTGGCGACGCCAAGATGACGACGGCGCTGCTGGACCGGCTCACCCATCACTGCCATATTGTGGAGACGGGCAACGAAAGTTGGCGCTTCAAGCACTCTCAGGCGGTCAGCCAGAAGGTCAAACAATCCAAAACGAAAGGGGGTAAAAGCACAGAACAGCTAAACTTATCCACAACCGAATAAGCCAATTCTTTAAAAACCAGTGGCTCAATATTGGTTGCAAACACTGGCTCAGTTTGTCTGGCTAATCAACAAGGTATCCTCATCTACACAGCAGCAGCCGATTCAGACGGCACGCTGGGAGGTCTCGTCGATCTCGGTAAGCCTGAAAATCTTGGCCGTTTACTGGAGCAGGCGTTGAATCGCTCGAAGGTCTGCTCCTCTGATCCGCTCTGTTCGGAACATGATCCGGAGAAAGATCGATCCCTACATGGAGCTGCTTGCCATGCGTGCAGTTTGGTAGCTGAGACTTCATGTGAGCGGGGCAACCGCTATCTGGATCGATCACTGCTCGTACCAACACTCGAACGCACCGACGCAGCTTTCTTCAAGGGTTTCTGACATGGATGAACTCTTGGATGCCATTGCAGCCTTGGTCTCTCTGGTCTCGCCTGAAAAGGTGCAGGCTATCGCTGCCCGCGTCCGTCGAACAGACGCCAGCAAAGCTGCGTCGACATTGCCGAGCGTGGTGGGAACCCCGGTGGCCAGCACCGTGGTCGAGCAACTTGCGGCCGCGTGGCAAAACACCGAGGTCGGTTCTGACGAACTGGCATCAATGCTTCTCGCTGCCAGCCACGTCTACACCAAAGCCGCTTCGGAACAATCCAGCGAACTCGTGTGGACTGGCCCGACGACGCCTTTCGTATCGGCGCGCCGAACAGAGCAGGCGCTGCTGCAGGTCATTAATTCCTCTGAACAGTCGTTGTTCATCACCAGCTTCGTGGCCTACGACGTGTCGACCATCGTCAAGGCATTGAACGCCGCCAATGAGCGAGGAGTGAACATCACCATGTTGTTAGAGTCCTCGCAAGACCATGGTGGCAGCATCAACATCGACGTTATTGGCAAGATGCGAGACTTGGTGCCCGGCGCGCAACTTTACGCCTGGCGCGACAAGACCGGTGATTTTGCGGACGGCCGCGTGCACGCCAAAGTCGCTGTCGCCGACAAGACCTCCTGCTTCATCACGAGCGCCAATCTCACCGGCTATGCGATGGAGAAGAACATGGAGGCTGGCGTGCTCATCTCGGGAGGACGCATTCCCAGACTGCTGGACGACCACTTGCGATCCTTGGTCGACACAAAGTTGATTTCTCCCGTATGAAAACGGATTCGAGTCGATTCCTGGTTTGGGAGCCAATTCGACTGGTTGTGGCACGCGCGGAGAGCTTCGAAGAGTGCGTCGACCAATATGTTGCGCAATCCGGTTGATCTGAGAAAATGCGACTAGGGGGTGCTTTATGTTCTTCAAGCGGCTTTTCGGAATTTCAGAATCGAACCAAGGTGAGGTTCTGACAAAGGTCAGCGATCGCACTTGGGTCTCATCAACGGGCGAGACCATCAACAAAGTCAGCGACGACGTCAGCATTTCCTCGAGCGGGACCACCTACACGAGAACTGGGTCCACCGTGGTCGGTAGCGACGGGAGCTTGTTTACCAGTATGGGAGGTTCAACGAGTACCGACGGCAGCGTCCGCATGGGAGACTTTGCGACCGGTAGAGGCGCCACTTTCGAAGATGACGACTCGAAATGGTGACTTGAACGGATGCGGAATCCTACGGACAAATGAGGGTGCGCCCCAAACAGTTCTAGACTTCCGCAACTATCCGCAGGACTTGGATGCGTCAGGTAAGGTTTAGCAGGCCTACACTTGCACGGAATTGAACCCAGGTCCGCAGCCACCACCAATACCTTAAAAGCCAACCCTAACCGGTTGGCTTTTTTTTGCCTACTACCGCGTGTTTGCGCGGGTTCCTGCGGGTTCTTGCGGACTGCGGAGAGAGCCATTTCTGCCAGTGACCGGCAGGTTTTACTCTCCGTTTGCACATTCTCTCTCCGACCCTCCCCACCCAGCGCAGGCCGAAGTCCGGAAGGCTCACCCGTCACCCCTATATAAATCAACGGGTTACGCGCGGACGAATCAAGCGGTTTTTTTGTCGCTTTGGTGGGCTGAGGCAATGACTGTTTAAGGCTGAAAGCGGTCTACGATGTTCGGTAGCTCTCGCTCTACGAATTCCATTGGGTTTGAAGTACGGTCAACCGCTATGGGCCGTATCCGGACCATCGAAGCGGAGTGATGAACGTCGTCTAACGCTGCATTGAAGTCAGTCGCCATGACTATTCTTTTACAGTCGCCGTATCACCAAATCCGCTCCCGCTGCTCCTCCCACAACGCAGGCGGATCCACAGCAATATCAAACAGCGTCAGGTGATCTGGCAGCGCATCCTCCAAAATCGCCTCAACGATGTCTGGTGCCAGGGTGGTCAAGTTCACCATCCGGCTGACGTAGCTGTTGTCGACTCCCTCCAGTGCTGCAATTTCAGTCAGGTTTTTCACCTTGCCGGACTCCAGCATGGCCAGCCACCGGTGGCCCCTGGCCAGCGCCAGTTCCAGCGGTGTGGCGGCCACGTCCCACGGCCGCAGCAGTTTCCCCGGTCGCCTTGATTGCTCATTGGGCAGTCTCATTTGTTTGCGCCCGCTGCGGCGGTTGTTATGAATCGGTACAGCGCGATCCGGCCCTCTCTTGTTCACGCAAAAGGCGTTATTCAGGGCCGACTAAGTAGTTCAGTCGCTTGCCTCATCCTTGCTTGAAGCCCTGGAAAAACAAGCCTGAATCGAGTCCACTCCTGGTCTGAAGTAACCGAGATCGCCCCGCCATGGGCCTCGACGATGGCTTTGGTAATCGACAGCCCCAAGCCTGCCCCGTCAGAAGCTGGGTGCCTGCGTGCTGAGTCTGCGCGATAGAAGCGCTCGAAGACTCTCTGCTGGACATCCAATGGAATCTCCTTGCCCGTGTTTTTGACAGTGACTTCAATTCCACGCGACGAACTTTCGATTCTGACGCCCACGACACCGCCGACTGGTGCATGCCTGAGCGCATTGGATAGGAGGTTGCTCAAGGCACGTCTGAACATCAAACGATCGCCATAGATTCGCCCATCACCTTCCACGCTCATCAAGATGCGTTTTTCGTCCGCAACGGCTTCATAAAATTCAACGAGTTCGCGAGCTCCTTGTGCTGCCGAGAAGGACTCCTTATGGGGCAGGTCTACCCCCCGCTCTGTCTTGGCGAGGAATAGCATGTCTGATACCACCCGAGCCAAACGCTGCAATTCCTCTGCGTTGGACGCCAGCGTGTCTTGGTATGTCTTAAGGTCGCGTTTGGTGGACAGCGTCACCTGTGTTTGGGTGAGGAGATTGCTGATGGGTGTGCGAAGTTCATGTGCCAAATCCGCCGCAAAATCAGCAAGCTGTTTGAAGTCGTTCTGCAGGCGACCCAACATCTCATTGAGTTCCCTTGCCAAATCTGCCATTTCAATCGGGACGGCATCCTCGGGCATGCGCTCTTGCAACTGTTGGCC
>Ga0255092_1000026_pt1 | contig 93521 bp, 91 predicted proteins | sample Colum_Yuk_RepC_8_2_FD_188454 | JGI IMG/M metagenome (GOLD analysis project Ga0255092, IMG submission 188454) | Freshwater microbial communities from Columbia River, Oregon, United States - Colum_Yuk_RepC_8d | ecosystem: Environmental > Aquatic > Freshwater > River | place: USA: Oregon...
CCTGAGCCCAAGCCAACCCCTAAGCCTGTGCCGCCGCCCAAGGCTGCGCCCACGCCCCAGCGCGACGCCGATCTGGCCATCGAGAAGAAAAAGAAGCTCGAAAAAGAAAAGCTAGAGAAAGAGAAAAAGCTGGAAGAAGAGCGCAAACAAAAAGAAGCCAAGCGTGAGGAGGCCCGCAAAGAAGCCGCCAAACGCGAGCAAGAAGAGAAAGAAAAGCTGAAGCGCGAACAGGCCGACAAGAAAGCCAAGGCCGAGAAAGAGGCCAAAGAGCGTGCCGAGGCTGAAAAGCGCATGGAAGCGCAACGCCAGGAAAACCTCAAGCGCATTGCCGGCATGGCTGGCGCATCGGGTGGCCCGACCGCCACAGGCACGGCCTTGAAAGCTTCTGGGCCTTCGGCAAGCTACGGCGGGATGATCCGCGCCAAGGTCAAGCCGAACATCACCTTCACAGAAGATGTGGTGGGCAATCCGACCGCCGAGGTGGAAGTGAAGTGCTCACCCGATGGGACCATCATCGATCGCAAGCTACTGAAGTCCAGTGGCAACAAGGGCTGGGACGAGGCCGTCTTGAAGGCTCTGGACAAAACCGAAAAGCTGCCCCGCGACACCGATGGGCGTGTGCCCTCGCCCATGGTCATCACTTTCCGCCCGCGCGATTAAAACGCGCAGGCGCCGAACTGCCTCAAAGCGCGGGCTTCAAATCGTCCGCGCCAATGTCAAAGCGGTTGTGCGTGGGCGAAATCAGCACTTCATTCAGGCACACATGCGGTGGCAAGGTCACCACATAGCGCACCAAATCCCCCAGGTCTTCCATGCGCAACATGGTCTCGCAATCGGCCGTGCTGGGCGGGCGCGGGCGTGTCTTGAGGATGGGGGTATAGACCTCGCCCGGTTGCACCAAGGTACAGCGAACCCCATGCCGCCCTTCGTCGTGGTTCACGCTGCGCGCCAACATGGTCAGGGCCGCTTTGGCGCTGTTGTAGGCCATGCCGGTGAAGGGCAGGAATTCGCGGCCGGCCCAGGACGACACCACCACGATGACGCCATTGGCTTGGGCCCGCATGCCGGGCAAGACGCTCATCACGCACTGGGCCACGCCTTTGAGGTTGATGTCGATCACCTTGCCAAAGTCCGCCGGGGTGAGCTTGTTCAAAAAGCGGTTGGGCACATTGGTGCCGGCGGAGCACACCAGAATGGAAATGGGGCCGTGCTGGACCGCGATTTGTTGCGCAGCGCGCTCGACTTGGGCGGCATCGGACACATCGGTGGCCAGGCCATGCAGCGTCAGGCCATCGGCTTTGGCGGCGGCCACAGCAGCCTCGATCTCGGCGCTTCGGCGACCAGAAATCACCACCACGGCGCCCTCTTTGGCGAGCGCACGGGCCGCGGCCAGGCCGATGCCGGTGGCACCGCCCGTGATCCAAGCCACTTGTCTTTGAATGGAATGCATGGGTGGGTCTCCTGTTGGGTGGGTCAAACGAAGCGAACGCCCAAAGTCCCCAAGGGACCGTAGTCGGCCTGAATCACATCGCCAGGGGCGATGTTGGTGGGGCGGGTGAAGGAGCCGGCCAACACCATTTGTCCGGCCTTCAAGCCCACGCCATGGCGGGACAGCTTGTTCACCAGCCAGGCAATGCCGGCGGCGGGATGGCCCATCACGGCGGCGGAGACGCCCGACTCTTCAATGATGCCGTTCTTGCTCAGGGTGGCGCCCACCCACCGAATGTCCAGGTCAAAGGGGCGCACCAAACGCCCGCCAATGATCATGGCGCCCGCGGCCGCGTTGTCGGCAATGGTGTCCACAATCGCGCGCGGCACATGGGTGCGGTAGGCAATGAGCTCGAGCGCAGGCGTGACGAACTCGGTGGCGCGCATCACATCGGCCACGGTGCAGCCTGCGCCTTGCAGGTCTTGCCCCATGATGAAGCCCAACTCCACCTCGAGGCGTGGCGACAAAAACTTGGCGGCCTCGATTTGCGCGCCGTCATGCAAGAGCATGTCGTCGGTGAGGTAACCGTAGTCGGGCTCGTTGAAATTGGAGGCCATTTGCATGGCACGCGAAGTCAGGCCGATCTTGCGGCCGATCAAGCGCGCGCCCTTGGCGATGCGCTTGTTCAGCCACAAGTCTTGGATGGCGTAGGCGTCTTCGAGCTCGATGCCCTCGTAGCTCTTGCTCAGTTGGGGAATCAGGTGACGCTGGGTGTCGGCATCGTACAGGGCGTCGGCGGCTTGTTGGCGAAGTTCTTGGCTCAGCATGTCTCAGAGGTCCTCGGCAAAAAAACCGATTATGCGTGGGCCGGGCTGCGCTGCAAGCTGCGCCTGAGCCCTAAAGCACACAGCACCGCCAAGGCCGCGATGGGAATGGACACCGCATAGACCACCTCCAGCCCCCAGCGGGCGCTCAAGGCCGCGCCACCGGTGGCGCCCAGAAAACCGGGAAGGCCATACCCGATCACCGAATACAGCGCCTGGCCACGCCCGCGCAAACGCTCGGGAAAGTGCCGCGACAGCCAGGCAATGCACACCGTGTGGTGCACCGCAAAGGTGACCGCATGCAGCGACTGCGCCAGCACCAGCCAGCCCAAGGAGGTCGCGCCCCAGTTCGTGATGCCCATGCGCACCACCATCACCACGCTGCACAACAACAGCCAGCCTGCCAGGGTGAAATGGTGCAGCCAGCGGCTTTGCGTGTAAAAACCCAGGATTTCCACCACCACCGACACCGCCCACAGCACGCCAATCATCAGCTTGCTGTAGCCCAGGCTGTCAAGGTAGAGCGAGAAAAACACATAAATGCAGATGTGCGACAGCACATGAAAAAACAGGGTGACAAAAAACCAGAGGTTGTGCGCCTGGGTCAGCACAGGCCACACCGGCGGGTGCGAGCCCTCGGCTTGCACGGCCTCGCGCACATTGGGCATCAGCCAGACGCTGAGGTTCACCGCCAGCAGGGTCACCCAGGTCCAGGCCGGAAAGTGCTGCATGCCATGGCTTTCAAACCAGGCGCCGGCCAGGAAGACCGTGACCAAAAAGCCGATCGAGCCCCAAAGGCGAATGCGGCCATAGCGCCGGGTGTCGAACGCGCCGTCTTGGCTGACCAAGTGCGCCATGGCGGCCTCGCTCATGGGCATCATGGAGCTGGTGTGGGTGAACATCAGCAACAGCACCACCGCCAACCAGGCCAGGCCACCCTGCCAACCCAATCCCAGCGAGCACAGCAAGGCCACGCCCGCACTCCAGCGCAGCAGCCTGACGCGCTCGCCGGTGTGGTCGCTCAGCCAGCCCCAGGCATAAGGCGCAAACAGCCGCGTGAACGATTGCAGGGACACCAGCAGGCCAATGACCCAGACCGTCAGCCCCAACTCTTTGAGCCAGAGCGACAGATAGGGGTTGAAGAAACCGATGTGGGCAAAGTAGCTGGCCGACAGGGCCGCAAAAGGCACCAACTGGCGACGCGAGGCACGTCGCGCGGTGTCGGTCATGGGATCAGGCCGGTGCCTGGCCAGCGATCGGGGCCAGTGCGGTCTGAACATCGCCGCATTGGGCCCGGTGGCGCAGCGCGTGGTCCATCACCACCAGCGCCAGCAGCGCCTCGGCGATGGGCGTGGCCCGGATGCCCACGCAAGGGTCGTGGCGGCCTTTGGTGACCACCTCGGTGGGCTGGCCGTTCATGTCAATCGAAGGGCGCGGACTGAGGATGGAGCTGGTCGGCTTGATGGCGATGCTGACTTCGAGGTCTTGGCCGGTGCTGATACCGCCCAAGACACCCCCGGCGTTGTTGCCTTCAAAGCCTTGCGGCGTCAGGGCATCACCGTGCACCGTGCCGCGCTGGGCCACGCTGGCAAAGCCCGCGCCAATCTCCACGCCTTTGACGGCGTTCAGGCCCATCATGGCCCAGGCGATGTCGGCATCGAGCTTGTCGTAGAGCGGCTGACCCAAGCCCACCGGCACGCCGCTGGCCACCACGCGAATGCGCGCGCCACAAGAGTCGCCCGCTTTGCGCAACTGGTCCATGTAGGTTTCCAGGGCTTGCACATCGGCACAGGGGGCAAAGAAGGGGTTGTGGGGCACATGGTCCCAGCTTTCAAAGGCAATGGGCAGCTCGCCCAACTGGGTCATGCAACCGTGGAAGCGGGTGCCAAATTTTTCGCGCAACCATTTTTTGGCGACGGCGCCGGCGGCCACCGTGGGCGCGGTCAGGCGCGCCGAGGAACGGCCACCGCCACGCGGGTCGCGGATGCCGTATTTCTGAAAATAGGTGTAGTCGGCATGCCCCGGGCGGAAGGTTTGCAGGATGTTGCCGTAATCTTTGCTGCGCTGGTCGGTGTTCTGAATCAGCAGCGCAATCGGGGTGCCCGTGGTCCGGCCTTCGTAGACGCCGGACAGAATTTGCACTTGATCCGGCTCCTGGCGCTGGGTCACATGACGGCTGGTGCCCGGGCGGCGGCGGTCGAGTTCGGGCTGAATGTCGGCTTCGGACAAGGCCATGCCCGGCGGGCAGCCGTCGATCACGCAGCCAATGGCCGGGCCGTGGGATTCACCAAAGTTGGTGACTGCGAATAAGGTTCCGAAGGTATTGCCGCTCATGGGGCGATTATCCCAGAGGGCGAGGCCGCTTAAGTGGTGGGGGCTTGTCCTTCTTTAGCGCCGGCTTCGCTGGGCCAGTCGCGGATGTAAGCCTTGAGCATCTTGTTCTCGAAGTTTTGGCTGTCCACCACAGCTTTGGCGACGTCGTAAAAGCTGATGACGCCCATCAACATGCCCTCGCTCATGACCGGCATGTAGCGGGCGTGGCGCTCGAGCATCATGCGGCGCACTTCGTCGAGCTCGGTCTCGGGGGTGCACACCAAGGGCGCACTGTCCATGGCGGCGCGGACCACCGTGCTGCCAATGCTGCCATTGTTCTTGACAATGGCCTGGATGACTTCGCGAAAGGTCAGCATGCCCACCACGGCGCCACGATCGATCACCACCAGCGAGCCCAGGTCTTTCTCGGACATGATCTGGGTGGCGTGCATCAGCGACTCCTCGGGGTCGGCCGTGAACAGGGTCCCCCCCTTGACGCGCAATATGTCACTGACTTTCATGGCAAACCTCCGTTGTCCGCTAAATCACTCAGGCACCAATATAGCCCACAATGTGGGCTTCTGAATCATTTTCATTGCCGAGGATGACATGTCTGGCTATTCCGACCCCCATTTCGACACGCTGGCGCTGCATGCGGGCGCCACGCCCGACCCAAGCACGGGTGCACGGGCAGTGCCCATTCACCTGACCACCTCGTTTGTTTTCGAGTCCAGTGACCAGGCCGCGGCCCTGTTCAACCTGGAGCGCGCCGGCCATGTCTACAGCCGCATCAGCAACCCTACCAATGCGGTGTTCGAGCAGCGGGTGGCCGCCTTGGAAGGCGGCATTGGCGCCATCGCCACGGCCAGTGGCCAGGCCGCGCTGCACCTGTCGGTGGCCACGCTGATGGGCGCTGGCGCCCACATTGTGGCCAGCACCGCCTTGTATGGCGGCTCGCAAAACCTGTTGCACTACACCTTGCGCCGCTTCGGCATTGAAACCACTTTTGTGAAGCCAGGTGACATCGACGGCTGGAAGGCCGCCATTCGCCCCAACACCCGCCTGTTGTTTGGCGAAACCGTGGGCAACCCGGGGCTGGACGTGCTGGACATCCCCACCGTCGCGCAAATTGCTCATGAGGCGGGCGTGCCCTTGCTGGTGGACTCCACCCTGACCTCGCCCTACCTGTTGAAGCCGCTGGAACACGGTGCCGACCTGGTCTATCACTCGGCCACCAAGTTCCTCAGCGGCCACGGCACCGTGATCGGGGGCGTGGTGGTAGACGGCGGTTCTTTTGATTGGGAGCGCAGCGGCAAATTCCCCGAGCTGACCCAGGCCTACGATGGCTTTCACAACATGGTGTTCAGCGAGGAGAGCACGGTGGGCGCCTTCTTGCTGCGGGCCCGCCGCGAAGGCCTGCGCGACTTTGGGGCTTGCATGAGCCCGCACACCGCCTGGCTGATCTTGCAAGGCATTGAAACCCTGCCGCTGCGCATGGAACGCCACATGGCCAACACCGAAAAAGTGGTGCAGTTTCTGGCCAGCCACCCGCTGGTGGCGCGTGTCGGCCATCCGCTGCTGGAAAGCCACCCCAGCCATGCGCTGGCCAACAAGCTGTTGCGCTTTGGCGCCAAAGGCGCGGGCTCGGTGTTCAGCTTTGACATCCAGGGCAGCCGCGAGCAAGGCCGCGCCTTCATCGAAGCTTTGAAAATTTTCAGCCACCTGGCCAATGTGGGTGATTGCCGCTCGCTGGTGATCCACCCGGCCAGCACCACCCATTTCCGCATGACAGACGAGGCCTTGGCAGGCGCCGGCATTGGCCCGGGCACCATCCGCCTGTCCATCGGGCTGGAAGACGCCGACGACCTGATCGATGACCTCAAGCGTGCCCTCAAGGCCGCAGAAAAAGCCGGCGCCAGCAAAGCGCCCCAGGGAGGCAAGGCATGAAACTCACCGTTCAAGGCCACGAGGCCTATGCGTACACCGGCGGCAAGCCCTTCGACCCCGCCAAGCCCACGGTGGTGATGATCCATGGCGTGCTGAACGACCACAGCGTCTGGATTTTGCAAAGCCGCTACCTGGCCCACCACGGCTGGAATGTGCTGGCCGTGGATTTGCCAGGCCATTGCCGCAGCGCCGGCGAAGCGCCCGCCAGCGTGGAAGCCGCGGCCGACTTCATTGCTGCCTTGCTGGATGCGGCGGGGGTGGCCCAGGCCGCCTTGGTGGGGCACAGCTGGGGCTCGCTGATTGCGCTGGAAACAGCCTCGCGCCTGAAAGCGCGCATTTCACATCTGGTGCTGGTGGGCACGGCCTTCCCCATGAAAGTCACGCCCGCCCTGCTGGAGGCCTCGCTGAACGCGCCCCTGCAGGCGATGAAGATGATCAATGTGTTTTCACGTGCCACCTTGGCGGCGCCGCCCTCGGCCTTGGGGCCTGGCACTTGGGTCTATGGGGCTTCCATGGCCCTGAACAAACGGGTGCTGGCCAGCAACACGAAGGTGAATGTGTTTCACCGCGGCTTCAGCGCTTGCGACCAATATGCCAACGGCTTGCAGGCCATGGCAGCCGTGACCTGCCCGGTGCTGTTCCTGCTGGGTGCGCAAGACCAAATGACCACGCCCAAGGCTGCGCAAAGCCTGGTGCAACAAGCGCGTGAGAGCGGCAAAACTTTCAAGGTGGTGAACGTTCCCATGGGCCATCACCAGATGAACGAGTCCCCGGAAGAAACGCTGAAAGCCATCCAGGAATTCCTTCAAGCCTGAGGCCATGATCTGCCCCACGCCCGACCTACCCCTTGAGCAGGCGCAGGCCATTGCGCAGACGCTGGATTTGCGCGCCTTGCCGCGGGCGTTCTACGACAACCCCTACCCGGTGTACGACGCCCTGCGCCGCGACACGCCGGTGCGTCGCATGCCCGATGGCAGTTGGCTGCTCACGCGCTACGACGATGTGGTGGCGGTCTACCGCAACGCGCAGGTGTTCAGTGCCGACAAGAAGGTCGAGTTTGGCGCCAAGTATGGGGTGGGCTCGCCCCTGTTCATGCACCACACCACCAGCCTGGTGTTCAACGACCCACCGCTGCACACGCGCGTGCGCCAGTTGATCATGGGCGCGCTCACCCGACGGGCCATTGCCGACATGACACCGGGGCTGACGCAATGGGTCGACCATCTTCTGGACCGACTGGAAGCGCGCGGCCAGGGTGACCTGATCGAAGACTTTGCCTCGGCCATTCCGATCGAGATCATTGGCAACTTGCTGGGCGTGCCGCCGGATGAGCGCGGCCCTCTGCGCCAGTGGTCGCTTTCCATTCTGGGCGCCTTGGAGCCCACGCTCTCCCCCGAACAGCAAGCCCGTGCGAATCAGGACGTGCTGGACTTTGTCGACTACCTGAAAGGACTGGTGGCACGTCGCCGCCAACACCCCGGCGATGCGGAAAGGGATGTGCTGACCCGCTTGATCCAGGGCGAAGTGCAAGGCGAGCGCCTGAGCGAGATGGAGCTCTACCAAAACTGCATTTTCCTTTTGAATGCTGGGCATGAGACCACCACCAACCTGATTGGCAATGCCCTGGTGTGTTTGCACGAGTGGCCCGAAGAGCGCCAAGCCCTGATGCAAGGCCTGCAAGACACGGCGCAGGATTCGGCCGCCCAAGAGCAACTGCTTGCCTTGGCCGTGGACGAATTCTTGCGCTTTGAATCGTCCAATCAGCTGGGCAATCGGCGGGCCTTGCAAGACTGCGAGGTTGGCGGCGTGGCCTTGCCTGCCGGCGCGCTGGTCACCTTGGGCATTGGCGCTGCCAACCGTGACCCAGCGCAATTTGCGCAGGCAGATCGCTTGAATTTGCGGCGGGAACCCAACCGCCATCTGGCCTTTGGGCTGGGCATTCACCAATGCGCTGGGCTGAGCCTGGCACGGCTGGAAGGGCGGATTGCCATCGGCCGCTTTTTGCAACGCTTTCCGGGCTACGCCTTGAGCGCCTCGCCGGTGCGCGGCGGCCGCGCGCGCTTCAGAGGCTTTTTAAGCGCTCCGGTGCGGGTGGGCTGAGGCGAATTACAGCGCGTCGGCCAGGGTCAGCCCTTGCCAGCGCGACCACAGTGCAGGCGTCACCGCACTGGGCGCCCACATCAGCCTGTGCATCAGCGGCGCCAGCGGGGTGGCTTCGGGCCGCGCCAACAAAACATAGCGCGGCGAGCGCACGCCCTCCTCTTTCAATTGGCCCACCCAATCCAGGTCCACCAAGCTTGCCAGCACCCGCTCCAGGTCGAGCGGGTCGACCTGCAAGTCGTGGCCCAGGTCTTCCAGGCTGACACCGCGCTCGCGGCTGTCGCGGGCCAAAACCAGGCGTTGCACCGTCTCCAGCGCCAGCTGAAACGGCCAGCCCGGGGTGTCCCCCTGACGCAAGCGCCCGCCCATCAAGCTGGGCAGGTTGGCGACAAAGACGGCACCGGCCAACACGATGACCCAGGCGGTGTAAATCCAGATCAGCAAAATCGGCAAGGTCGCGAAAGCGCCATAAATGGTGGAGTAAGCGGGCATGGAGGCCAAGTAAAGAGTCAGCAGCCGCCGCGCCAATTCAGTCACAAGGGTCACCAGCGTGCCGCCCAACAGCGCATGGCGCCAAGGCACGTGCACATAGGGCACGTATTTGTACAAGGCGCTGACGCCGCCAATCAGCAGCAGGAACTCCAAGCCGTCGAGCAACACATGCAACTGGCTGGGCATGGCACTCACCACGCCGCGTGAGACCGACACCACATAGGACATCATCATCACGCTGGCCGCCATCAACAAAGGCCCCAGGGTGATGGCGGCCCAGTACAACATCGCCCGTTGCGCCCAGGGACGGCGTGTGCGAACGCGCCAAATGGCGTTCAGGCTGCGGTCAATGGTGAATACCAGGGTGATGGCCGAGACCAGCAAAAACAGCACGCCCACCACGCCCAGGCGGCTGGCCTTGCTGGAGAACTGGGTCAGGTAGCCCAAGACCTGGCGCGAAATGCTGTCGGGCACCAGGCTTTCAATCAGCCATCGCTGCAGCACATTTTGGAACTGGCCAAACATGGGAAACACCGTGAACACCGCCAAGGCCACGGTGAACAAGGGCACCAGGGCGATGGTGGTGGTGAAGGTCAAACTGCCGGCCGTCTGGCCCAGGCGGTCCTCGCGAAAACGCTGGTGCAGGGTGCGAAACAGGCCAAGCCAGGGGAATCGGCGGCAGGCTGTGAGAAAACGCTGGAGTTGCGGGACAATCATCCCTCCATGATGCCATCCTCTGACCTCCCCCTCGCGCCCCCCCATGTGGCGCTGACCCGCCGCCTGGCTGTAGGCAGCCTGGTCGGCCTGATTGTCCTGGGCCTGGCCTGGGAGCTGTGGCTGGCGCCCGTCAAGCCCGGCGGCTCCTTGCTGGCCCTCAAAGTGCTGCCCTTGTGCATCCCGCTGGCTGGCTTGCTGAAGAACCGCATGTACACCTACCGCTGGGTCAGCTTGCTGGTCTGGCTGTATTTCACCGAAGGGGTGGTGCGCGCCACCTCCGACCGCGCCCCCAGCAGCTACTTTGCCATGGCCGAGGTGCTGCTGTGCCTGGTGCTGTTTGTGGCTACGGCTTTGCATGTGCGGCTGCGCTTCAAGCACGCGGCCCTTTTGGCGGCTTCTGAACCTACCCCTGTTTCTCAAACCACACCATGACCTCACTGATCGACACTTTGCGCAACCTTGTGGGTGCGCCCCATGTTCTCACCGAAGGTGACCTCAGCGCCTATGAAATGGACTGGCGCAAACGCATCCAGGGCAAGGCCCTGTGCGTGGTGCGCCCTGGCAGCACCGAGCAAGTGGCCGCCGTGGTGAAGGCCTGTGCCGCGGCCGGCGTCAGCATCGTGCCGCAAGGCGGCAACACCGGTTTGGTGGTGGGCTCCATCCCCGATGACTCGGGCCGCCAGGTGCTGCTGAGCTTGCAGCGCATGAACGCGGTGCGCGCGGTGGACGGCGAGAACCTGACCATCACGGTGGAATCGGGCTGTGTGTTGCAAAACCTGCAACAAGCGGCCGAGCAAGCCGGCTACTTGTTCCCTTTGAGCCTGGGCTCCGAAGGCAGTTGCACCATTGGCGGCAACCTGTCGACCAATGCCGGCGGGACCCAAGTGGTTCGCTACGGTAACACCCGCGAACTTTGTCTGGGCCTGGAAGTGGTGACCGCACAAGGCGACATCATGCAAGGGCTGACAGGGCTGCGCAAAGACAACACCGGCTATGACCTGCGCGATTTGTTCATCGGCAGCGAGGGCACGCTGGGCATCATCACGGCCGCCACCTTGAAACTCTTTCCGCTGCCGGCCGCTTCTCTCACCGCCTGGGCTGCCGTTCCCAGCATGCGCGATGCCGTAAAATTGCTGGGCCTGGCACACCAACACCTGGGCGCGGGCCTGACGGGGTTTGAGGTGATGGGCCAATTTGCCCTGAGCCTGGTGGACAAACATTACCCCCAGTTGCGCGTGCCTTTGTTCAAGGAAACGCCGTGGTGTGTGCTGCTGGAGAACGCCGACAGCGAGTCTGAAGAACATGCCCGCACGCGCTTTGAGGCGCTGATGGAAACCGCGTTTGAGCAAGGCTGCGTGACCGATGCCGTGGTGGCCGAGAGCCTGACCCAGGCGCGCAATTTGTGGCACATCCGCGAAAGCATCACCCTGGCGCAAGCCGAAGAAGGGCTGAACATCAAGCACGACATTTCTTTGCCGGTATCGGCCATTCCGGCCTTTGTGGAAGCCACCGATGCCGAGCTGACGCGCGAAATTCCTGGCGTTCGGCTGGTCGACTTTGGCCACTTGGGCGATGGCAACTTGCACTACAACGTGCAGGCACCCGAAGGCGGCGACACCAAGGTGTTTCTGGAAACACAGGAAGAGCGGGTCAACCACATCGTTTACCAAAACGTGCGTCGCTTCAATGGCTCCATTTCTGCCGAGCATGGCGTGGGCAGCATGAAAGTGGACAGCCTGCCCGACTACAAAGACCCGACCGCGCTGGCCCTGATGGCCACGCTCAAGCGCGCCCTGGACCCGCACAACACCTTGAACCCCGGTCGCGTGGTGCGCGTCTGAAGCAACGATAATCGGTCTCTGACCCCCATTTCTGAAGCATCATGAGCCAACGTCCTGTCCGTTCTCAATACGAAGATTTCATGCGCCATGTGAACTCGCAGGGCGTGACCAAAGGGGACCGCACGGGCACGGGCACCAAGAGCGTGTTTGGCTACCAGATGCGGTTTGACCTGAACGAAGGCTTTCCGCTGGTGACCACCAAGAAGGTGCACTTGCGCTCCATCATTCAGGAGTTGTTGTGGTTTCTCACCGGGTCGAGCAACAACAACTGGCTGCGCGAGCGCGGCGTCACAATTTGGGACGAGTGGGCGCGCGAGGATGGTGACCTGGGTCCGGTCTATGGCGTGCAGTGGCGCAGCTGGCCCACGCCGGATGGCGGGCACATCGACCAGATCTCCGAGGTCATTCAAACCCTGAAAAGCAACCCGAACTCGCGCCGCATCATTGTGAGCGCCTGGAACGTGGCCGAGCTGTCCAAGATGGCCCTGATGCCCTGCCATGCCTTCTTCCAGTTCTATGTGGCGCCCGGACAAGCGCCCGGTGAGCGTGGCAAGCTGAGCTGCCAGCTTTACCAGCGCAGTGCCGACATTTTTTTGGGCGTGCCGTTCAACATTGCCAGTTACGCGTTGTTGACCCACATGATGGCGCAGCAGTGCGACCTCGATGTGGGCGACTTCATCTGGACCGGCGGCGACTGCCACATTTACAGCAACCACCAGTCCCAGGTGGACCTGCAACTGTCGCGCACCCCCTACGCCTATCCCACGCTGCACATCAATCGCCGCCCGGAAACCCTCTTTGATTACCAGTACGAAGACTTCGAAGTGCGTGACTATGTCTGCCACGAGGCCATCAAGGCGCCCGTGGCCGTGTGAGCCATGCCTATCAACCTGATTTTTGCGCGCGCGCGCAACGGCGTGATTGGCAAAGACAACCAGTTGCCCTGGCACCTGCCGGAAGACCTGGCGCACTTCAAACGCACCACACTGGGACAGCCCGTGATCATGGGACGCAAAACCTGGGACTCGCTGCCGCCCAAATTCCGGCCCCTGCCAGGGCGTACCAACCTGGTGGTGACGCGCCAAGCCGACTGGCAGGCCGCTGGGGCCACGGTCGCCCACTCCTTGGCCCAAGCCCAAGCCCTGTGTGACCCGGCACAAGAGGTCTGGGTCATCGGGGGCGCCGAAATTTATGCCCAAGCCCTGCCCTATGCCCGCAAAGCCGTCATCACAGAAATCGACCTCACGGTAGAGGGCGGGGACGCTTTTGCGCCACAATTCGGCTCGCAGTGGCAGGAAACCGCGCGCGAAGACCATGTGTCTGCGCAAGGCCTGCCCTATCGCTTCATCACCCTCGAACGCAAAGGAGATTGACATGTCCGGACATGGTTTTCACGTACACGGCCCGCACGACCACGAACTCGAACACGCCGCCCAGGGCGGCCATGGCCATGACGACCACTCGGGCATGACCAATCAGATTGCCATGTTCACGGCCATCATTGCGACGGTAGGGGCCATCTTTGGCTACATGGGTGGCGCCACCCAAGCCAACGCCGGCTTGTACAAGAACAACGCGGCCATCAAGAAGACCGAAGCCTCCAACCAGTGGAACTACTACCAGGCCAAAAGCAGCAAGCAAAATCTGAGCGAGCTGGCGCTGGAGTTGGCCCCCCCGGCCAAGAAAGAGTTCTACGAAGGCGAAATCAAGCGCTACAAAGGTGAAAAAGGCGACATCAAGAAAGACGCTGAAAAGCTCGAAGCCGAAGCCAAAGCCTGGGATGAAAAGTCAGACCAGCAAATGCACCAGCACCACCGCTGGGCTCAGGCCACCACGGCGCTGCAAGTCTCGATTGCGCTGGCAGCCATTGCCCTGCTGACCCGCAAGGACTGGCTGAAAAAAGCCATGTACGCAGTGGGTGCGGTGGGTGTGGCCATTGGCGGTGCCGCCGTGATGCACATTTAAGGCATGGTCATTTCGGCGTGGCTTTCAGGGTGGAAAGTACGCCGAACAAAATGCCCACGGTCACCAGCGCCAAGCCCGCCACCAGGTTCCAGTACAAGGGCTCGCCCAGCAACAGCACGGCCCCCAATGCCGACAAGCCCGGCACGATGGCCGTGATCATGGTGGAGCGCACCGGCCCAAAGTGGCGCACCATCAGCGTGAAGGTGATGCCTGAAATCACCACCGTACCCAATCCCTGAAAAACGAGCTGAAACAGCAGCTCTTGCCAAGAGGCCAGCGCCAGCCCGCTGTCGACCCAGCCTGCCCAAGCCAAGCCGCCATACACCGGCAAAAAGGCCACGGTGGTAAAGGCCGTGATGGCCATGGTGGCGCGCACCGGGTCCAGGCCATGGCGGCGCACCAGCACGCCGTACACTGACCAGCAAAAAGCGGCGGTCATGAAGCACACATCGCCCACCCAGACCTGGCCGCCCTCGAAGGCTTTGAGCAAGCTCGCGCCGCCCACCAGCAAGTCACCGCCCACAATGCACAGCAGGCCCAGCGCACGGGTTTTGCCAATGCGGTCGCGCAACAACACCCAGGCCAGCACCGAAGTCCACAGGGGCAAGCTGCCGGGCATCAGCACCGAGGCATGGGCCGCCGGAGCAAAGAAAAAACCTGAATAAGCCAACAGGCCATACATCATGCTGCCAAAGAAACCCGTCAGCACCGTGACGCGCCAGGGCAAGGGCGACAGACCCCACAAGGAGCCCACTTTTTCGCCGCGCTGGCGTGCCGGCCGCATCAGCCACCAGGCCCAAGGCAGCAGCACAGCGGCAGCGCCGCAGGTGCGCACAAACACGATGTCCAGCGGGCGCAGGGTGTAGGCGGTGGAGGCGCGGGCGATGATGATGAAGGACGTCCAGATCATCACCGTGACCACGGCAGCGGTGAGTCCCGTGGCGCGGGGAGAAAGTTTCATTGGCGGATCATACGAGGTTGCGAGCTGATACAGTGCTGCCATGAAACTCGCCACCTGGAACGTCAACTCTTTGTCCGTGCGCTTGCCGCAAGTGCTGGACTGGCTGCAGCAACAAGCCAGCGAGCAGGCCATCGATGCCTTGGTGCTGCAAGAGACCAAAACCACCGATGACAAGTTCCCACGCGAAGCCATCGAAGCGGCGGGCTACCAGGTGGATTTTTTTGGCCAGAAAACCTACAACGGCGTGGCCTTGCTGAGCCGGCAAGGCGCGAGCGATGTGGTCCGCAACATCCCTGGCTTTGAGGATGACATGGCCCGTGTGATCACCGGCACGGTGCAAGGGGTGCGCGTGATCGGCGCCTATTTCCCCAACGGTCAAGCCCCCGACAGCGACAAGTTCGTCTACAAAATGAAATGGCTGGACGCGCTGCGCGCCTGGCTTCACACAGAATTGCAACAACACCCCAAACTGGTGCTGATGGGCGACTTCAACATCACGGTCGACGACCGCGATGTGTGGGACCCGGTGGGCCTGGCCGGCACCATCCATTGCACGGCCGAAGAGCGCGCGCATTTCCAGGGCCTGTTGGATTTGGGCTTGTGCGATGCGTTTCGGCTGTTCGAGCAACCCGAGAAAAGCTACTCCTGGTGGGATTACCGCGAGATGGCCTTTCGCCGCAACCGCGGCCTGCGCATCGACCATGTCTTGGTGAGCCAAGCCCTGAAAGACCTCACCCAAGCCTGCGTGATCGACAAAGCGCCGCGCAAAAACGAGCGCCCCAGCGATCACACACCGGTGATCGTCACGCTCGCGCTCTGAGGCGCCTCACTCCAGGTTGAGTTCCTGAATTTTGCGGGTGATGGTGTTGCGGCCGATGCCCAGCTTTTGGGCCGCCTCGATGCGACGCCCCCGGGTGTTGGCCAGCGCCGTGAGAATCAGCTTGGCTTCAAAGCGACGGCACAGCACATCCCAGACATCGGGGCAGCCCGAGACCAACAAGGCCATGGCTTCGGCTTCCAGGCCCAACTCCCAATCGGCGCCGGGCACATTCAAGGCCACGGGGGGTACAGCGGCACTGGTGCTGCTGTAAGCCACTGCTTTGGCGTCGGCCTCTGCGGTGCTTGGGCCGAAGCTTGTGAGGACGCTACCGGTCTCTTGCGCCGAGACGCTGTCGGGCAATTGGGCCACGGGCATCAGCACTTCCGGCGGCAAGTCCTTGGGCTCGATCACTTGCGCGGGCGCCATCACAGTCAACCAATGGCAAATGTTTTCCAATTGGCGCACATTGCCAGGAAAGCCAAAGCCGAGCAACAAATTCTGCGCCGCATCGGAAATGCGTTTGGGGTCCACGCCGAGTTGTTGCGCGCTTTGCTGCAGGAAGTGGCGCGTCAACATGGGCACGTCCTCGCGACGCTCACGCAAGGCGGGGAGTCGCAAGCGAATGACGTTCAGGCGGTGAAACAAGTCCTCGCGGAAGGCGCCATCTTTGACCCGTTGCTCCAAATCCTGGTGGGTTGCCGCAATGACACGCACATTGGCCTTGATGGCGCTGTGGCCACCCACGCGGTAGAAGTTGCCATCGCTCAACACCCGCAACAAACGGGTCTGCAGGTCAAACGGCATGTCGCCAATTTCATCCAGAAACAGCGTGCCGCCTTCGGCTTGCTCAAAGCGGCCGCGGCGCATGGTTTGCGCGCCCGTGAAGGCCCCGCGCTCATGGCCAAACAGCTCGCTCTCCAGCAAATCTTTTGGGATGGCTGCCGTGTTGATGGCCACAAACGGGCCTGACGCACGCTGCGAGTGCTTGTGCAGCGCACGCGCCACCAACTCTTTGCCAGTACCCGACTCGCCAGTGATCATCACCGTGACATTGCTTTGGCTGAGACGGCCAATCGCCCGAAACACATCTTGCATGGCGGGCGCCTGGCCCAGCATCTCGGGGGTGATGTCGACTTTGTCGCCGGCAAACTCCTCGCGCTGGCTTTCGTCAACGGCGCGGCGAATCAACTCCACCGCCTTGGGTAAGTCAAAGGGCTTGGGCAAGTACTCAAACGCCCCGCCCTGGAAGGCGGAGACGGCACTGTCCAAATCGGAGAAGGCCGTCATGATGATGACGGGCAAGCCCGGCAGCCGCTCTTTGACGCGTGTCAGCAACTCTAGCCCGGAGCCTCCCGGCATGCGAATGTCACTGACCAGCACCTGCGGGCCATCCTCGTCGGTGGCAGCGTCCAGGGCTTGCAGCACTTCACGCGGGCTGGTGAAGCTGCGGGTGGGCAGACTCTCACGCAACAATGCTTTTTCAAGCACGAAGCGAATGGACTGGTCATCATCCACGATCCAGATCGGTTTCATGTCAGTCAGTCACCTCAGGTCAAGCGCAGCCACGTTATCAACATTTCAGGGCAAGGGGATCAGGATTTTGAAATCCGTGCGCCCTGGCACACTGTCACACTCAATCAGGCCCTGGTGTTGTTGCACAAAGGTTTGTGCCAAGTTCAACCCCAGGCCTGACCCGCCATCCCGACCGGAAACCAGCGGGAAAAACAGTCGGTCCTTGATCGCTTCCGGGATGCCAGGACCGTTGTCTATGACATGCAATTCCAATGCCAAGCGATAGCGCTTTTTGCCAAAAGTGACTTGTCTGGCAATTCGCGTTTGCAAAATGATTTCGCCATCGCCTTCGGCGATGCGCTCCACCAAGGCTTGCGCGGCGTTATGCGCGATGTTCAGCACCGCTTGAATCAGTTGCTCCATGTCGCCCTGGAACTCGGGCAAGGATGCGTCGTAGTCTCGAATCACCTGCAGCCCGCGCGGGAACTCCGCCAAGATCAGCGAGCGCACCCGCTCACACACCTCGTGGATGTTGACGGTGCCGACCACATGCGGGCGGCGGTGCGGGGCCAACAGCCGATCCACCAGGGTTTGCAACCGGTCGGCCTCGCGGATGATGACCTGGGTGTACTCGATCAAGTCGCGCGACTCAATTTCCATTTGCAGCAACTGGGCCGCACCGCGGATGCCGCCCAGCGGGTTCTTGATTTCATGCGCCAGGTTGCGAATGAGCTCTTTGTTGGCCTGCGCTTGGTCGATGATGCGCGCTTCCCGGTCCTGCCGGGCTTGCTGCTCCAGGGGCAGCAATTCCACCAGCATTTCGCCCGGGCGGTCAGCGGGGGCCACAATGACGTGCACAGGGAAGGCCTCTTGCCCCGCGCGTTGCAGGTGTGCGTCGTAACGCAAGGCAGAAAACTGCTCTTTGCGCGCGCCTTGCAGCGCCCGCAACAAGGCCGAGGCATCGACAAAATAATTTTGCAGCAAGTCGCCCTCGATAGAGCGGCGCGGCACCCCCAGCACATCTTCGGTGGCCGAGTTGGCAAACATCACCAAGCCATCCTCTCGCACCAGCAAGGTCAGCGTGGCCAACAAATCCAGCACGGCCCAGCGGGCGTCTATGGCTGGGCGGTTCGGGGAAGGTGTCTTGGGCGGATTGTTCATGGGGCCATCTCTCTTTTCACGGCCGCCACGTCGGCGTCCACGCGCTCCAAGGGCAAGCGCAAGCGTGTTTTTTCTGCCTCGTCGGCTTGAGCCCATTGCGCGCGCAAGCTGCGCTGTTGCAGCAACAAACGGTCGAGTTCGGCCTGCAAAATCTGGCGTGAGCGCGCATCGCGGCGCTGTTGCTCTGCTGTGGAGACTTGAACATCCGCTGGCTTGCGAGCGCCTGTCGCCACGGGCGAACCCTTTTGTTGCACGCGCGTTCCCTCAATCACCGTGATGGTGCTGCTCTCCAGTTGCTGGCAGTTTTGGCTGGGGTCAGGCTGGTTGGTGTAGGCATTGCCGCAGCGCCAAATGCCAGGCGCCGGGGCCTGCGCGTGCGCTGCCCCCAGGCCTGTGAAGGCCAACCCCAACATCACGAAAGCAAAGATTCTGGTGCGTGCCATAAAAACCAAAACAACAAGTAAAAAGGGACGGCCTGGGCCGTCCCTTTCATGTGGCTGAGCCCGGCTGGATCACAGCGAGTAGTACATGTCGTACTCGATGGGATGCACGGCCTGACGGAAGCGGGTCACTTCGCCCATCTTCAATTCGATGTAGGCGTCGATCATGCTGTCGGTGAACACGCCACCCTTGGTCAGGAACGCGCGGTCCTTGTCCAAGTACTCCAGCGCCTGGTCCAGGCTGTGACACACGGTTGGCACCAATGCGTCCTCTTCCGGGGGCAAATGGTACAGATCCTTGGTGGCGGCTTCGCCCGGGTGGATCTTGTTCTCGATGCCGTCCAGACCCGCCATCATCAGTGCGGCAAAGCACAGGTAGGGGTTGGCCATGGGATCGGGGAAGCGCGCTTCGATGCGGCGGCCCTTGTCGCTGGCGACGTGGGGGATGCGGATCGAGGCAGAGCGGTTGCGGCTGGAGTAAGCCAGCTTCACCGGGGCTTCAAAGCCAGGCACCAGACGCTTGTAGCTGTTGGTGGTGGGATTGGTGATGGCGTTCAGGGCACGTGCGTGCTTGATGATGCCGCCGATGTAGTACAGGGCGGTGTCGCTCAGGCCTGCATAGCCATTGCCTGCGAACAGGTTCTTGCCGTCTTTCCAGATCGACTGGTGAACGTGCATGCCGGAACCGTTGTCACCGACCAGGGGCTTGGGCATGAAGGTGGCGGTCTTGCCGTAGGCATTGGCCACGTTCCACACCACGTACTTCAGCTTCTGCGTCCAGTCGGCGCGCTCCACCAGGGTGGAGAACTTGGTGCCGATTTCGTTCTGGCCAGCGCCTGCCACTTCGTGGTGGAACACTTCAACCGGGATGCCGATTTCTTCGAGGATGGAGACCATCTCGGCGCGCATGTCTTGCGTGCTGTCCACCGGGGGCACGGGGAAGTAGCCGCCCTTGACGGTGGGACGGTGGCCCTTGTTGCCGCCTTCGATGACCTTGCCTGTATTCCAGGGGGCTTCGTAGTCGTCGATCTTGAAGAAGGCGCCAGACATTTCATTGCCCCAACGCACGTCGTCGAACAAGAAGAACTCGGGTTCCGGACCGAAGTAAGCGGTATCGCCCAGGCCAGAGGCCTTCAGATAGGCTTCAGCGCGCTTGGCGATGGAGCGGGGATCGCGGTCATAGGCCTTGCCATCACCGGGCTCCAACACGTCGCAGGACAACACCAGGGTGGTTTCTTGGAAGAAGGGGTCGATGAAGGCGGTGCTGGCATCGGGCATGAGCAACATGTCGGATGCTTCAATGCCTTTCCAGCCAGCGATGGAAGAACCATCAAAGGCATGACCTTCGCTGAATTTGTCTTCGCTGAACGCGGAAATCGGCACGCTCACGTGCTGTTCTTTGCCACGGGTGTCGGTGAAGCGGAAATCCACGAATTTGACTTCGTTTTCTTTCACTTGCTTCATCACGTCGGCGACGGTCTTGGCCATCAGTTTCTCCTGCAGAGGGGTTGTTAAAAAAAGATAGTGTTTGCTGAGCAGGTTTTATGCCACGCATATTGCCCGCGCCAGAAAAACGCAGCCCTCTATTCTGCCCTGAGTTGGGCGGGCACTGCGCCCTGAGCGTGCTGGTTTTTCCGAAAAAAGCTGTGCGCTGGCACCAATTGCGTGCCACCCCAATATAGCACCAATTCGGTGCAGCATTAAGATCGCACCAACTCTGGGCCCAATTTTGCACCAAAAACGTGCAAACCAGCCAGCATCGCCGGGTAAGCCGCTTTGACCTTGTCGGGATCACCCTTGACGCCCAGTTCGATGTGCCGCCCGTGCTCGGGGTGGTCCACACTGGGCAGGCTGAACACCTTGACGCCGGGGTGCTGTGCTTCCAGGGTCTCCATCAGGGGGGTCAAGGCCGCTTCCATGGCGCCGTAGACGATGACCGACTTTTCGAGCCAGGCCGCCTTTTGGAACAAATGGCCGTAGTGCGTGTCCAGCACCCATTCGATCATGGGCCAGGCCATCACGGGAAAGCCGGGCACGAAATGCACGGCGCCGGTCTGCAATGTGCGGCCCGGGGACACACAGGTGAAGCCAGGAATCTTGTTGTAGGGATTGGGAATGATCTGGGCGCTTTGCGGAAACACGCCCATGTTCAGGCGATGGATGTTGTCTTCACGGTTGGGCTCATAGGGCACACCCTGCTCTTTCGCAACGTCTTGCATGCGCTCGCGAATCAGCAACTCGGCCTGGGGGTGCAGGGTCAGCGCCTGGTTCAAGGCCTTGGCCGCACACTGGCGGGTGTGGTCGTCGGGCGTGGCGCCAATGCCGCCGCACGAGAACACAATGTCGCCACTGTCAAACGCACGCTTCAAGGTTTGGGTGATGCGCTCGGGCGAGTCACCCACATAGTCGGCGTAGGCCAGGCTGATGCCCCGTGCGCCCAGCAATTCGATGACCTTGGTGAGGTGCTTGTCGGCGCGCTTGCCAGAGAGGATTTCATCGCCAACGATGATCACGCCAAAGTCGGGACGGGAGGTGTCAGGGTGGGGGTTGCTTGGGTTCATCCAGAGATCGTAGCGTGTCGCCCGTCAGCGCGCCTGTCGCGTTGGCGGCGTCCGACTCGCGCCGCAGGTCATGCAGCGCGGCCAGGCCAAAGTGGGTGAACCACAGTGCAGTGAAGGCAAACACCACGGCGTAAATCCAGATCGCCACCGGCACCAGCACCACAAAGGCTGCGGCAAACAAGGCGCCCGAGGCCCAGACCAGGCTGGGGGCCGCCCCCATGAAACCGCTGAGCACGCCCATCAGCAACAGCGAGAAACGGTGACGCCGCAACAGTTCCAGCCGCTCTTCGCGGCTGGCATGCACGGCCAGGGCATCGAAGGCCATCACACGGTAGGTGAGCCAGCCCCAAATCAGGGGCGGCAACACAAAAATGAAAGGAGGAATCCACCACAAGGGCATGGACAAGACCATGAGGACGCCCGCAATCAGGGTGGAGCCCAAGGTCCAGCCCAGGCTGGCCAGCAAGGAGCCACCGTGATGGCGCGCCAGGTCACGAAAACGGCGCTTGGCCACCATGTCCACCAAGGCGGGGCCCATCATCAGCGACACCGCCAGCAAGCACAGCAAGATCAACAAAGGGGTGATGGCAAAAATCACGATCAGGGGGGCCATGGCCGCGCCCACGCGCGCCGCGCCAAAGGCCGCCGCCCAGCCCAGAAATTTTTGCAACAGGGGCCAGCCCTCCAGGCCATCGCGCACCCAGGACACGGAAGGCTCCCAGTAAAAGTAGCCCCAGCCCAGGGCCACGACCATGAGCAGTACCAAGGGCACCAGCGACAACAACATCACCCGCAAGTGCAGGGTGTAGGCCAGCGCGCGCCAGAAAGAATCAAAAAACAGTCGCATGCGCCAAGCATAGCGAATGCTGAAACCCTGCAGGACTTAAATGGCCACCATCTGGCGAATGCCTTTGTCTTGCATCTCGCTGCCGGGGCCGCGTGCGATCACTTCGCCGCGCTCCATCACCAGGTACTGGTTGGCCAGTTCTTCTGCAAAGTCGTAATACTGCTCGCACAGCACAATGGCCATGGTGCCGCGATCGGCCAGCATGCGAATCACGCGGCCGATGTCTTTGATGATGCTGGGCTGAATGCCCTCGGTAGGCTCGTCCAGCACCAGCAATTTGGGGCCTGCCGCCAAGGCGCGCGCGATGGCCAGCTGTTGTTGCTGACCGCCCGACAAGTCACCACCACGGCGATGCAGCATTTGTTTCAACACCGGAAACAGCTCGAACAGTTCGGCCGGGATGGGCGTGCTGCCAGGCTGGGTGGCCAAGCCCATGCGCAAGTTTTCTTCCACCGTCAGGCGGGCAAAAATTTCGCGCCCCTGCGGCACATAGCCAATGCCCGCACGGGCGCGCTCATAGGGCGTGGCGTGGTGCAAGGGCTGGCCTTCCAGCTCGATCTGCCCTTGCCGAATGGGCACCAGGCCCATCAAGGATTTGAGCAAGGTGGTTTTGCCCACGCCATTGCGCCCCAGCAGCACGGTGACCTGCCCCCGCTCGGCGCTCAGGCTGACGTCGCGCAAGATGTGCGAGCCGCCGTAGTACTGTTGGATGTTGGAAACTTTCAGCATGCTTGTGTATCTCTTGGGAGGGCCGCTGTGCTTCAGCGACCCAGGTAAACCTCAATCACCCGCTCGTCGGCTTGCACCTGATCGAGCGTGCCTTGCGCCAGCACGGCGCCATCGCACAACACGGTGACGATGTCGGAGATGGTGCGCACAAAGCTCATGTCGTGCTCCACCACCATCAGCGAGTGCTTGCCTTTGAGGGTCAGGAACAGCTCGGCTGTGCGCGCGGTTTCCTGGTCGGTCATGCCGGCCACGGGTTCGTCGAGCAACAGCAGTTTGGGGTCTTGCATCAGCAACATGCCAATTTCCAGCCATTGCTTTTGACCGTGGCTGAGGTTGCCTGCCTGGCGAAACACGCTGTCGCTGAGCTGAATGGTGTCGATGACATCGGCCAAGCGGTCGGACTGTGCCGAGTCCAGTTTGAAAAACATGGAAGCGCGCACGCCCTTGTGGGTTTTCAGGGCCAGCTCCAGGTTTTCAAACACACTGAGGTGCTCGAACACCGTGGGCTTTTGAAATTTCCGGCCAATGCCGAGCTGGGCAATTTCCGGCTCGTTGTAACGCAACAGGTCGATGGTGCTGCCGAAAAACACCTGGCCTTCATCGGGCCGGGTCTTGCCGGTGATGATGTCCATCATGGTGGTCTTGCCCGCGCCATTAGGGCCGATGATGCAGCGCAACTCGCCCGGGGCAATGTCCAAGGACAGCTTGTTGATGGCCTTGAAGCCGTCAAAGCTGACCGACACATCCTCGAGGTACAAGATGCGGCCATGGGTCAGGTCGACTTCGCCGGCCTGGTGCACGCGGCCATAGCTGGCACTGCGGCCGCCGGAGTCGGTCGCCCCTGACAGCTGGCGTTCTTGCAAGGCTTGGGTGCGCTGCGCACCCGCTTCCATCAAATCGGGCGTCATGACGCGTCTCCTCGGCGCTGGCTGAGCTTGCGCACCAAGCCCACCACGCCTTGCGGCAAATACAGGGTGACGGCGATGAACAGCGCCCCCAGGAAATAAAGCCAGAACTCGGGCGCGGTGACCGTCAGCCAGCTCTTCATGCCGTTGACCAGGAAGGCGCCCACGATGGGCCCGATCAAGGTGGCGCGACCGCCCACGGCCGCCCAGATGGCAATTTCAATCGACTGCGCCGGGCTCATCTCGCTGGGGTTGATGATGCCTACCTGCGGCACATACAGCGCGCCCGCCACGCCGCACATCACCGCAGACAGCGTCCAAATGCTGAGCTTGTAAGGCAGGGGTGAATAGCCGGAGAACATCACGCGGCTTTCGGCGTCGCGAATCGCTTGCAGCACGCGGCCATATTTGCTGCGCACCAGCCATTTGGCCAGCAAGAAGAAGCCCAAGAGGGTCAGGCCGGTGATGACAAACAAGGTCATGCGCATTTCAGGCGTGGCCACCGGCAAGCCCAGGATGCGCTTGAAGTCGGTGAAGCCGTTGTTGCCCCCAAAGCCGGTTTCGTTTCTGAAAAACAGCAGCATGGCGGCGAAGGTCATGGCCTGGGTGATGATGGAGAAATACACGCCCTTGATGCGCGAGCGGAACGCGAAGTAGCCAAACACCCAGGCAATCAAGCCCGGCACCAGCACGATCAACACCAAGGTGGCGACAAAGCTGTCACTGAAGGTCCAGTGCCAGGGCAGGCTTTTCCAGTCCAGGAACACCATGAAGTCGGGCAAGTCGGATTTGTAATTGCCATCGCGGCCAATCTGGCGCATCAGGTACATGCCCATGGCATAGCCGCCCAGCGCAAAGAACAAGCCATGCCCCAGCGACAAGATGCCGGTGTAGCCCCAGATCAGGTCCATGGCCAGGGCACAAATGGCGTAGCACATGATTTTGCCGAGCAGGGCAATGGCGTAATCGCTGAGGTGAAAGGCGCTGCCTTGCGGCACCATCAGGTTCAGCACGGGCGCCAGCGCGCACACCGCCAGCAGCGCCACCAAGAAAGCGCTCCAGCCGCTGCGGCTCATCAAGGGCGTGGAAGGAATTTGCAAAGTTTTCATGTCATGCCTCCGCGCTGCGGCCCTTCATCGCAAACAGGCCTTGCGGACGTTTCTGAATGAAGACGATGATGAACACCAGCACGGCAATCTTGGCCAGCACAGCGCCGGCCCAGCCTTCAAGAATTTTGTTGATGATGCCCAGGCCCAAAGCGGCATACACCGTTCCGGCCAGCTGGCCCACGCCGCCCAGCACCACCACCATGAACGAATCCACGATGTAGCTTTGGCCCAGGTCGGGGCCCACGTTGCCTACCTGACTCAGGGCACAGCCTGCCAGGCCGGCGATGCCCGAGCCCAAGGCGAAGGCATAGGTGTCGATGCGGGCCGTGTTCACGCCCATGCATGAGGCCATGGGGCGGTTTTGCGTCACGCCCCGCACGAACAGGCCCAAACGTGTCTTGCCAATCAGCAAAGCCATTCCGATCAACACTGCCGCCGCAAAACCAATGATGATCACCCGGTTCCAGGGCAGCGTGAGGTTGGACAACACCTGCAGGCCGCCGCTCATCCACTGCGGGTTTTCAACGCCGACGTTTTGCGCGCCGAACAAAGAGCGCACCCCTTGCATCAGCATCAAGCTGATGCCCCAAGTGGCCAGCAGGGTTTCCAAAGGCCGGCCGTACAGGTGACGCAGTACCGTGCGCTCCAAGGCCGCGCCCACCAAGGCCGAAGCCATGAACGACACAGGAATGGCCAGCAGCAGGTAAGCGTCGAAATAAGCAGGCAGGTAAGTGCGGAACAGCCCCTGCACCACATAGGTGGCGTAAGCGCCAATCATCATCAGCTCACCATGGGCCATGTTGATCACGCCCATCAAGCCATAAGTGATGGCCAGACCCAACGCCACCAGCAGCAGAATAGAGCCGAGGCTGATGCCGGTGAACAAGGCCCCCAGGCGTTCGCCCCAGGCCAGTGCGGACTGCAAAGCCCGCAGGCTGGCCTCGAGCTGGGACCGCACGGCAGCGTCGGTCTCTTGCGCCAACTGTTGGTTCAGCAAGCGCTGGGTGTCTGGCGTTTTGCTGTTGGCCAGGGTTTTGGCGGCTGCCAAGCGCTGCGCTTTGTCTTCATGCGTCAAGGCCACGGCGGCGCGGGCAAATTCCAGCTGCTCGGCAATGCGGGTGTTTTTTTCTGTGCCGATGGCACGCTCGACCAGGGCCAGCTTGCTGGCATCCGGCTCTTTGATCATGGCCTGCACGGCGGCCATGCGCACTTTGTCGTCGGCACTGAAGAGCCGCAAACCGGCCATGGCCGCATCCAACTCGCCGCGCAGGCGGTTGTTGCTGACCACGTCTTCGGCATCGGGCGGCACAGTCACTTCAGCACCGGAAACGGGGTCGGTGCCTTTGTCGTTGCGAACAATGATCACCTGGTCGGCGGTGACTTTGACGGCATCATCGGCCAAGGCCTGAAGAAAACCGACCGTGCGCTCATCGGCATCGGTCAAGGCTTTGTTCAGGGCTTCAATGCGGGCATCGGTTTGACCGGTGGCGATGGCACGCGCCTGCTCCCTTGTCAATGCCTGGGCTGACAAGCTGAGGGAACCCAGCAGCAGCACAGTGAAAAATCGTTGAAATCGGTTCATGCAAACAATCGAGAGGATGGTTTCAGCCAAAAGAAAGGGCGCACCAGGGCGCCCTTTCTTGTCAGGGACGCAAGTCTCTGTTTACTTCTTGGCCGGCTCGTCAGGCTTCTTGTCGTTGCCTTCGATGAACGGGCTCCAGGGCTTGGCCTTGACCGGGCCGTCCGTCTTCCACACCACGTTGAATTGGCCATCGGCCTTCACTTCGCCGATGAACACCGACTTGTGCAGGTGATGGTTCTTCTCGTCCATCTTGGAGGTGATGCCGCTCGGTGCCTTGAAGGTCTGGCCAGCCATGGCGGCAATCACTTTGTCGACATCGGTGGTCTTGGCTTTTTCCACGGCCTGCTTCCACATGTTGATGCCGATGTAGGTGGCTTCCATCGGGTCGTTGGTCAAGGGCTTGTCCTTGTGGCCAGCGATGTTCTTGGCCTTGGCGTAAGCGGCCCACTTCTTGGTGAACTCGTCGTTGGCGGGGTTCTTGATGCTCATAAAGTAGTTCCATGCGGCCAGGTGACCCACCAAAGGCTTGGTGTCCACGCCACGCAGTTCTTCTTCACCCACCGAGAAGGCCACCACCGGCACGTCCTTGGCCTTCAAGCCAGCGTTGCCCAGCTCTTTATAGAAAGGCACGTTGGAGTCGCCGTTGATGGTGGAGACCACAGCCGTCTTACCACCGGCAGAGAATTTCTTGATGTCGGCCACGATGGTCTGGTAATCGCTGTGACCGAAGGGGGTGTATTTCTCATCGATGTCCGACTCTTTCACGCCTTTGCTCTTGAGGTAAGCGCGCAAAATCTTGTTGGTGGTGCGGGGGTAGACATAGTCGGTGCCCAACAGCACCCAGCGCTTGGCGCTGCCGCCGTCTTTGCTCATCAGGTAATCCACAGCAGGAATGGCCTGCTGGTTGGGGGCTGCGCCGGTGTAGAACACGTTCTTGGACAGCTCTTCACCTTCGTATTGCACGGGGTAGAACAACAGGCCGTTGAGCTCTTCCACCACGGGCAGCACAGACTTGCGGCTGACCGAGGTCCAGCAACCGAAGATCACGGACACTTTGTCTTGCGTCAGCAGTTGCTTGGTCTTTTCAGCAAACAGCGGCCAGTTGGAGGCGGGGTCCACCACCACGGGCTCAAGCTTTTTGCCGAGCACGCCGCCCTTGGCGTTGATTTCATCAATGGCCATCAGCACGGTGTCTTTCAACACGGTTTCAGAAATGGCCATGGTGCCCGACAAGCTGTGCAGCACGCCGACCTTGATGGTCGCTTGTGCAAAAACTTGCGAAGGCAGCAATGTGCCAACAGAGAGGGCAGCTGCAGCTGCCAGTGCCGTGAGGTGACCGCGACGATTAAGCATGGGAAGACTCCGTGAGATGAGAAAAAGTTCAAGTTGCGCGATCAGCAAGCAGGCTTGCCAACCGTTCATACCCTACTAGGCAAGCGTCATGCCAACCCTGGCTTGGCCTTGCGCCCGCAAAAATCAAGTCCACGCACCGCGAAAGACCGACTGTTTCACTCGCTTGCACCAAAAACGGGCATCTCTCGCTTCAGGCGCGCACCAAAAAAATGCTTTTTGAAATTTCGCAGCACCCTCCAAAGGCATGCAAGTTGCATCACAATGAAGCACGCTTTCACTTAGAGCACTGACATGGAACTCACGCCCCGCGAAAAAGACAAACTGCTGATCTTCACCGCCGCCTTGCTGGCTGAACGCCGCCAAGCCCGTGGCTTGAAGCTGAATTACCCGGAAGCCGTGGCCCTGATCAGCGCCGCGGTCATGGAAGGTGCGCGCGATGGCAAGACCGTGGCGCAATTGATGAGCGAGGGGCGCAACATCCTCACGCGCGCCGATGTGATGGACGGCGTGGCCGACATGATTCCTGACATCCAGGTCGAGGCCACTTTCCCGGACGGCACCAAGCTGGTCACAGTGCACCAACCGATTGTTTGAACCTTTCAAGAGGCAACTATGAAATTCATTTTGAGCCTGGTCGCTTTGCTGGCCACCCCTTGGTTGCATGCCCACGAGGGCCATGGCCTGGAGGGCAACACCCACTGGCATGCCACCGACAGCTGGGGCTTTCTCATGCTGGGCCTGGTGGCCATGGTGGCCTGGTGGTTTCATTCCCGCAAGTAAGACTGGAGCCTTCCTATGATTCCAGGCGAACTCTTCACTGACGAGGGCGTGCATGCCCTCAACCCCGGGCGCAGAACACTGACACTGGTCGTGCAAAACGCTGGCGACCGTCCCATTCAGGTCGGCTCGCACTACCACTTTGCCGAAACCAACGGCGCGCTGAGCTTTGACCGCGACGCCGCGCGTGGCATGCGCCTGAACATTGCCTCCGGCACGGCCGTGCGCTTTGAGCCGGGGCAACAACGCACCGTCGAGCTGGTGGACTACGCTGGCGAGCGCGCGGTTTACGGCTTTCGCGGCTTGGTGCAAGGAGAACTTTGATGGCAACGATCGGACGCCGCGCCTACGCGGAAATGTATGGCCCCACCGTGGGCGATCGCTTGCGCCTTGCCGACACCGACCTGGTGCTGGAAGTGGAACAAGACTTCACCCTGCGCGCCGGTGGCTATGGCGAAGAAGTGAAGTTTGGCGGCGGCAAAACCATTCGCGATGGCATGGCGCAATCGCAGCGCACGCGTGACGGCCAAGGCACAGGCCCGCAAGCGGGTGGCGCAGTGGACACCGTGCTGACCAATGCCTTGATCCTGGACCACTGGGGCATTGTGAAAGCCGACATTGGCCTGAAGAACGGCCGCATTGTGGCCATCGGCAAAGCCGGCAACCCCGACACCCAGCCCCATGTGGACATCGTGATTGGCCCGGGCACCGAGGTGATCAGCTGCGAGGGCAACATCGTCACGGCCGGTGGCATCGACACCCACATCCACTTCATTGCGCCCCAACAAATTGAAGAAGCGCTGGCCAGCGGCGTCACCACCATGATTGGCGGCGGCACCGGCCCGGCCACAGGCACCTTCGCCACCACCTGCACGCCGGGCGCCTGGAACATGGAACGCATGCTGCAAGCGGCCGATGCCTTCCCCATGAACCTGGGCTTTCTGGGCAAGGGCAATGCCGCCCTGCCCGACGCCTTGCATGAGCAAATTCAAGCCGGTGCCATTGGCTTGAAGCTGCACGAAGACTGGGGCACCACGCCCGCCGCCATCGACAACTGTTTGTCCGTGGCTGAAGAGACCGACACCCAGGTGGCGATTCACACCGACACCTTGAACGAGTCGGGCTTTGTGGAAGACACGGTGGCGGCCTTCAAGGGCCGCACCATCCACACCTTTCACACTGAAGGCGCGGGTGGCGGCCACGCTCCCGACATTTTGAAAGTGGTGGGCGAAGCCAATGTGTTGCCCTCCTCGACCAACCCGACGCGGCCCTACACCATCAACACGCTGGACGAGCATGTGGACATGCTGATGGTGTGCCACCACCTCGACCCGGCGATTGCGGAAGATCTGGCGTTTGCCGAAAGCCGCATCCGCCGCGAGACCATCGCGGCCGAAGACATCCTGCACGACCTGGGCGCGATCAGCATGTTCAGTTCGGACAGCCAGGCCATGGGGCGTGTGGGCGAGGTGATTTTGCGTTGCTGGCAAACCGCGCACAAGATGAAACAGCAGCGCGGCAAATTGCCGGGCGACAGCGATCGCCATGACAACGCGCGCATCAAGCGCTACATCGCCAAGCTGTGCATCAACCCCGCCATTGCGCATGGCATCAGCCATGAAGTGGGCAGCATCGAAGTGGGCAAGTGGGCCGACCTGGTCATTTGGAAGCCCGCGTTCTTTGGCGTCAAGCCCTCGGTGATCCTCAAAGGCGGCTTCATTGCGATGGCTGCCATGGGCGACCCGAACGCTTCCATTCCCACGCCGCAGCCAGTGCATTACCGGCCGATGTTTGGCGCCTTTGGCGGCGCGCTCGCGCGTGGCTCGCTGACCTTTGTGTCGCAAGCCGGCCTGGCCGCCGACATTGGCAAGCGCTTTGGCTTGCACAAGACCTTGAGCGCCGTGAAAAACATTCGCGGCATTGGCAAGCGCCACATGATTCACAACGACTTGGCGCCGCACATGGAAGTGGACGCGCAAACCTATGCCGTGCGCGCCGATGGCCAGCTGCTGACCTGCGAGCCTGCGGTAAGCTTGCCCATGACGCAACGCTACTTTTTGTTCTGATGATCCCTTTTGCCAAACTCATCGCCGGCGGCCGTGGCCTGGCCCCGGTCCTGCTCAAACGCAGCCCCAGCCTGACGCTGGATTGGGATGTGCGCCAAAAAAGTCGCTTCGAGGCCACCGACTCTCAAGGCCGTACCGTCGGCGTGTTTCTGCCACGCGGCACCGTGGTGCGGGGCGGCGATGTGCTGGTGGGCGAAGACGGCTCCTTGCTGCAAGTGCATGCCGCGCCGCAGCCGGTGCTGCGCATCACCCACTGCACGGCCCATGGCTCACCCTTTGACCTGATTCGGGCGGCTTACCATTTGGGCAACCGCCATGTGCCGATTGAACTCAAGCCCGACCACCTCAAAATCGAGCCGGACCATGTGTTGGCCGAGATGCTGCAAGCCATGCATTTGATTGTGCATTCGGTGGAAGAGCCCTTTGAGCCAGAAAGCGGAGCTTATGGGGACCATGGTGGGCATGGGCATGGACACGCACATGGGCACGGCCACGATCACGCGCATGGGCATGCGCATGACCATTCGCATGCTCACGGGGACGCTTCACATCACCACCACGACCATGGCCACTGAGTCGGGGCTGTCGCCGGCCGCCTTGTTGCAACTGATCTGGCTCGCATCGCCAGCGCTGCCCGTCGGTGGTTTTTCTTATTCCGAAGGGCTGGAAGCGGCCATCGACCAAGGCTGGGTGCAGGATGAAAGCAGCGCCGGCGACTGGCTGATCGATCAGCTCCACCTGAGCCAATCGCGTGGCGACCTCGCCGTTGTGGCGCAAGCCCAGCGCGCCTGGCAAACGCATGATGTGACGCGCTTGCAAACACTGAACCAATGGGTGCTGCAAACCCGCGAGAGCGCAGAGTTTCGCTTGCAGACCGAGCAAATGGGGCGCTCCCTGCTGGAGTGGCTGCGCAACCAAGGCGATGCCAACGACCCCCGCTTGACAAGCTGCGCCGCGCTGTCGCCCACTTGGCCATTGGCCTTTGGCCTGGCCTTGGCACAACACCATGCGCCAGAACGCGAAGGTTTGTTGGCCAGCGCCTTTGGTTGGGCCGAAAACATGGTGCAAGCCGCCATCAAATCGGTCCCCTTGGGGCAGTTGGCTGGCCAACGCATTCTGTCCCGACTGACTCAAGAAATTCCGACGGCGGTGGACCACGCACTGTCGCTGGACGACCTGCAACGTCAGGCGTTCTCGCCCATGCTGGCCATTTTGTCAGCCCAACACGAACACCAATACTCACGCTTGTTCCGATCATGACCGCTCTTCACCATATTCCGCATCGCACCAAATCCCTGCCCCCTTTGCGTGTTGGCATTGGCGGGCCCGTGGGTTCCGGCAAGACCACCTTGCTGGAAATGCTGTGCAAGCACATGCGCGAGCGCTATGACCTGGTGGCCATCACCAACGACATCTACACCAAAGAAGACCAACGCCTGTTGACCGAAAGTGGCGCCCTGCCTGCCGAACGCATCATGGGCGTGGAAACCGGGGGTTGCCCACACACGGCCATTCGCGAAGACGCCTCCATCAACCTGGAAGCCATTGACCGCATGCTGGGCCAGTTTCCCAATGCCGATGTAGTGTTTGTGGAAAGCGGCGGCGACAACCTTGCCGCCACCTTCAGCCCCGAGTTGAGTGACCTCACGATCTATGTGATCGATGTGGCCGCTGGCGAAAAAATTCCGCGCAAAGGCGGCCCCGGCATCACCAAAAGCGATTTGTTTGTGATCAACAAAACCGATCTGGCACCGCATGTGGGCGCCAACCTGTCCATCATGGAAGCCGACACCCAGCGCATGCGCACCACGGCGCGTGGCCTCAAGCCCTATGTGATGACCAACCTGCGCACCCTGCAGGGTCTGGACACGGTGGTGAAGTTCATTGAGGACAAAGGGATGCTGAAGGCGGGGTGAAGGCTTAGCGCTTTTTGGATTTTGGGCGCGGCGATGCAGGCTTGCTGGGCTGGGGCTGAAGTTCAGCCGCGTCCAAAGTGTTGGGCCCCCGCACCTTGGCCGGGGAAAGCCCCACGCGAGCCAGACCGATCATCGCTCCCGGAAGTAAGCGATCCTTGTCAGGCCCGACGGCGCCTGTTCCAATTTGAAATTCAACCAGCAGGTCGAACAAACCTTCAGTCAAGCCATGGTGTCGAATCAACACTTCGGTCAGTTGGCGCATGTTCAGCGGGTCAATGGAAGGCGCAGCGGACATCACTGCCTGGGCTTCAGTGCGCATAGCGTGTCTCCCACTGCGGCATGCCTGTGGTGGTGGTGGTTCGCGTGGTCAACTCTTTTGCAACCAACGTGACTTGAACAGTGTGTCGAACGACAGACAGCGTGTTGACGTAAGCCTTCAGCGCTTGAACGACCACATCGTTCAAAGACACGTCATCTTCGATGGCGCGCAAGCTAGCTGCTCTATGCAGAGCAGGCGAGATCCGTACGTTGAACATGCCTCGGAAAGGGCGCTGGGGCTCTTTGCCGACGGTTTCGCATGTTTGCAAATAATCGTCGACTGCAGCTTCAAACTCAGCTTGCAACTTATCAGGGTGATCAGCCTCGTAGGTCACAACATCGTCGATGAACAATAACTTCCCGCGGCAAACGCGGCGTGTCATGTCCAATTCCGCAGTGCCTTCGTAATCTTTGTATTTCAGAATGTCCATTGTCAGTCCTTGATGAATCCATAGATTCGCAAATGTTCCCTCACATCCACCAAACACCCTTTGTCAACGCAAGGGCTTGGATGAGGCCGATGGCAATGAATCAATGCTTTTGTGTCCGGGTGAAAAAATTTACGGCGCGAACCTGCATTTTGAATTTCTTTGTAGCCGAGATGTTTCAACACACTTGCTAACTCGTTCCACGTGATGTCTGCCAGCGGCGGATGAGTGCACAACCTTTTGAGCGCTTTGTCATGTTGCGTCATAAGCCAACTCAAATTCGGCACAAGTGTAACTGAAAAATAGTTTCGATCATTAAACACCTTCTTTTGAGGGAAATAATCTTCTTATATTGATACCTAAATATTACTTTATAAAGTATCTCGGGCTTAAAACCATCCTGGCATAGGAAACCAATCCAGTATGCTTAGCCCACACCCGCCCGCTCCACCACGTTCAAACCCATCCCATGCCCACCACCTTCCCCACCGGATTCATGGTGCTGCACAGCAACCAGTTGGAGAGCTTGCGTGAATTGATGGTGGCGCACTTGAAGGCTCACCCCCTGCCGGGACTCTCACCCGAGTTGATCCTGGTGCAAAGCAATGGCATGAAGCACTGGCTGGAGCTGGGACTGGCTGCGGACACCGCACTGGGCATTTGCGCAGCCACCCAAATCGAGTTGCCGGCCACAGCCTTGTGGCGGCTTTACCGCAAAGTGCTGGGGCCTGATCAAGTGCCGCTGCACATGCCGCTGGACAAGGAGCCCTTGACCTGGCGCCTGATGCGCCTGTTGCCCGAGTGCAAGCATCGTCCCGAGTTCGCCCCTTTGCAGCGCTATTTGGCGGGGGATCAAGATGGGCGCAAATGCCATCAACTGGCGGCGCAACTCGCCGATGTGTTCGATGGCTATCAAAACTACCGCGCCGATTGGCTGGCGGATTGGGCACAAGGTCAAGAACGGTTGCAACGTCCGTGGGCGCCCGCGCAAGCCTTGCCCGAAGCGCAAGGCTGGCAAGCCGCGTTGTGGCGCGAAGTGTTGGCCGATCTGGACAAGACCGGGCACGAAGGCTTGCCCTCGCGTGCTGCGGTGCACAGTGCCTTCATGGCCCAGAGCGCTGCATTGGCGTCCACGGCTTTGCCACAGCGGCTGGTGGTGTTTGGGGTGTCGTCCCTGCCCATGCAAAGCATTGAAGCCCTGGCAGCCCTTGGGCAGGTCTGCCAGGTGTTGATGTTTGTGTTGAACCCTTGCCAATACCACTGGGGTCATGTGGTGGAGGGTCGGCAGCAGCTGGCTTTTTTGACGCGGCGGCGTCAACCAGAGAAGGCGGGTCTTCTCAGCCCGCAAGCCCACTACAGCGCCCAAGACATTGAGCAGTTGCACATTCAGGCCCACCCTTTGCTGGCGTCATGGGGGCAACAGGTCCGCGATTACCTGCATCTGCTGGACGCCCATGACGACGTCGACCGCTACCGTGCGCACTTGCTGGGACGGGTCGATGCCTTTGTCGACCCCGTCCAACAAGCCCAGGATGAAGATCGCCCTGTCACGCAGTTGTTGCAATTTCAGTCGGCCATTCTGAACCTGGAGCCGCTGCCCGCCACACCCTTGCCACGCAACCCGCAGGACGACAGCCTGGTCTTTGTGCAAACGCATTCGGCGGTGCGTGAAATCGAGGTCCTGCACGATCAATTGCTGCAGTGGCTGGGCCAGGCATCTTCTGAATTGACAGCGCAAGACATCATGGTGATGGTGCCCGACATGACCGTTTTTGCACCCTTGATTCATGCTGTGTTTGGCCGCTTTGCCAAAGACGACCCGCGCCACCTGCCCTACTCCGTGGCCGACACCACGCCCCTGGCACATCCGGTGATGCAGGCCATCGAGCATTTGCTGCAGTTGCCCAGCTTGCGCCTCACGCTCAGCGATTGGTTGTCTTTGCTGGAAGTGGAGGCCGTGCAATCCGCTTTTGACTTGGTGCCGGCCGATGTCGATGTGCTGCAGGACTGGCTGCAAAGTGCCAGCGTGCGCTGGGGTCTGGATGCCCAGCACCGCCTGCAGTGGGGCATGCCGGCAGACATGGCACAAGGCGAGCAAAACACCTGGTCGCAAGGTTTGCGCAGGCTGTTGCTGAATTACGCCATGGGCCGACAGACGACGGCCACCACCGCTTGGCAAGGCGTGCATGGCGTGCCCGATGCGCGTGTGGGCGGCTTGGAAGCACGTCTGCTGGGGTCACTCAGCGATTGGCTCGCGGCCATGGAGGACAGCTTGCAAATGCTGTCCGTCCCCCATACCCCCGCCGATTGGCTGGGCGTGCTGCAACGCATGTTGCAACGATTCTTCAAACCCACCAACGACAGCGATGCGCGTTGGCTGCAACGTGCCCTGGAGCCCTTGGAGCAATGGGTGCAACATTGCGAGACAGCGGCTTTGACCGAGCCCTTGCCCTTGACGGTGGTGCGCGAACAATGGCTGACACACCTGGAGGCGCCGGGCTTGCAGCAGCGCTTTCTCGGTGGGGGCGTGCAATTCGCCACCCTCATGCCCATGCGCTCGATACCCTTCAAGGTGGTGTGCCTGCTGGGCATGAACGATGGCTACTATCCGCGCAGCCAGGCCGCGCGCGACTTCGACCTGATGCGCTTGCCCGAACAGCGCCGTGCGGGCGACCGCTCGCGCCGTGAGGATGACCGCTACCTGTTTTTGGAGGCGCTGCTTTCCGCGCGAGAGCGCCTGTACATCAGTTGGCAGGGCTGGCGGTCGAACGACCATGCCGAGCAGCCGCCTTCGGTTCTGGTGGCCCAACTGCGCGATCACCTGGCGCGCGGCTGGACAGAAGCACCTGCCGTTCGAACGCCTCCCTTGCAAGCTTTTTCGGCGCGCTATTTCAGCAGCACTGACCGTGCGTGGGTGACGCATGCCAGCGAATGGGAGCCCGCTGACTTGCACGCATCGACCCACGCTGCGCCGCAGGTCAGCCCGCCTCAGGCGTTGTCCTTGCAGGCCTTGCAACAACTGTTGCGCCAACCTCTGGATGTTTACTACCGCCACCGCTTGCAACTGCGCATGCTGCAGCCTGATGATGCGCCTGAAGAGCACGAGCCTTTTGAGCTCAACGGACTGCAAAACTACCAGCTCACGCTCTCCCTGGTCGCGCAAGGCCGAACCGACGATTTGCGTTTTCTGCAAGGTCAAGGGCTGTTGCCTCTGGCGGGCTTCGCAGCTGCGCCGCTCAAGCGTTTGCAAAAACAGGCGGATGAATTGTTGAAGCGCTCAGACGCGCGTTTGCAAGCTGACGCAAGCTGGCAAGCTTTGCCTGCGCAAAGTGTCGCCATCGATTTGCCCAACCTGGGAAGGGTTGAAGGCACCTTGGCCGGCACTGGATGGCATGTGAACGCGCAAGGTGACGTACTGCATCTGGACTTGCGCCCGGGCGCGGTCAGCATGGAAAGTGGCGCGCCGAAACTGAACACCCTGATTCACTTGTGGGTGACCCATCTGGCGGCATGTGCGCAGGGCCTGGCGGTGACGTCTGCGATGTTGGGCCTGGACCAGGAATGGCAATTTGCGCCCTTGAGTGCTGCACAAGCGCAGGCCGAGTTGGCGCATCTGGTGCGCTGCTACCACCAAGCCTGGCAGGCCCCTATGTGCTTGCCAGGAAAAACAGCGGCCACTTGGTGGGCCGTGTACCAGCATAGGCTGAGTTCGCCCAAGGCCAAGACCGTTGATGTTCCAACCGAGGCGCTGACGGCCGCCCACGAAGCAGCCAGAGCGGTTTTTGAAAGCTCAAGCTTTTCAGCAGTGACAGGTGAGCGCGAAGCGCACGCCATGCTGCGACGCCACTTTGCAGACTATGAGGCTGCGGTGGCTCAAATGCCAGCCTTGTCAGAGGCTTTGTACGGCCCGATGTACAAGGCCGCCCACAAGCCGGGAGCGTCGACATGACCGACGACCGGACCCTCAGCTCACTCAAGCCTTTGGCGCTGCCGCTGCGCGGTCGTCGGTTGATTGAGGCCAGTGCCGGCACGGGCAAAACATGGACGCTGGCCGCGTTGTACTTGCGCCTGGTCCTGGGCCATGGGCGAGGCCTTGACGGCCAGCCGGGGCCAGGTTTGTTGCCCCCGCAAATTTTGGTCATGACCTTCACCGAGGCTGCCACTGCCGAGTTGCGCGAGCGCATTAGGCATCGGCTGGCGCAAGCTGCCGATTTTTTTGCCGAACGCTTGCAGCCGGAGGACTTGGCGGCCAACGACAGCTTCTTGCCTGAATTGCGAGGCAGCTTTGATGCAACAGCCTGGCCGGCCTGCAGCCTGCAACTGTCCTTGGCAGCGCAGTGGATGGACGATGCCGCCATCTTCACCTTGCATGGCTGGAGTCACCGCATGCTGCGTGAGCATGCGTTTGACAGCCAAAGCCTGTTTGAGCAAACCCGCGTGGAAGACAAGGAAAGCCTGTTGCGCCAGGCCGTGCAAGATTACTGGCGAACCTGGCTCTACCCCTTACCTGCCGACCAACTGCAGGCCTTGAGCAGTCAGACCGGTCAAACGCCCGATGGCTTGCTGAAGGCCTTGAGGCCTGGCTTGAAAAAACTAGAGCGCAGCCCGGCGTGCAGCACAGAGCAAGCCTCTGCGGGGATCGCAGACATTTTCCAAGCGTGGCACGACTGGTCTGTGAAATCCGAAAACCTGCTGGCGCAGATTCGCGCCGGGTGGACTGAGGAAGTGGAGGCGGCGATTCTTGGAGCCAAAGCTGCCAACTTGCTGAGCAACACTCGGATCGATTATTTGAAGAATTGGCTCAGCGAGGTCAGCCTTTGGGCCCAGGGCTCAGCCGAAAAAGTGCGCGTGGAAACGCTCCATCGGTTCAAGCAATCCCACTTGCAAAAGCTGGGCTGGCAAGCCGCTTCAGCGTGGACGGTCTTCTCCTTGTTCGATGAATGGGCCGAGCATGCAGCGCTGCAACCCGATGTGGCCACGTCCTTTCACGCCCACGCCTTGCATTGGGTGCACCAAGCCTTTGTGCAAGCCAAGCAGCAGCGTGCCCAGTTTGATTTTCACGACCTGCTCGAACGCCTCTACCGTGCCGTGCAAAGCGGCGATGGTCGCATGGCGCACGCCATCCGCACCCAGTACCCGGTGGCCATGGTCGATGAATTTCAGGACACCGACCCCTGGCAATACGGCACCTTGCAACGCATTTACTTTGATCAGCCCGATGCCATGCTGATCATGATTGGCGACCCCAAGCAAGCGATTTACGGCTTTCGCGGGGCCGATCTGGCCACCTACTTGAAAGCTCGGGCAGACACTCGCGCCGAAGACCCTGAAGCTTTGCACACCCTGCTGGACAACTACCGCTCTACGCCCGCCTTGGTGCGTGCCGTGAATGCAGTGTTTGCTCACCAACCCAAGGCCTGGGGCGATTTGCATTTTGAGCCTGCCAAGGCCAACAAGGCAGAGACTGACCCCCTGCAGGTTCATGGCAAAACGCTGGCACCCTTGAGCTTCGCAGTTATCCACAACGCCGTGCAAAACGCAAGACCTGACCCCATGGCGGAGCGGATTGTGGAGGTGTTGGGGGTGGCGGCGCCGGGGGATGTGGCGGTGTTGGTGCGGGATTGGGTGCAGGCCAAGGCGGTGAGGGAAGCGCTGGCGCTGCGGGGGGTGGCGAGTGTTTACCTGTCGGAGCGCGGCAGTGTGTTCAAAACAGAAGAGGCGCAAGACCTGTGGCTGTTGTTGAAGGCCTTGGCGGAGCCACGGCGGGCAGAGCCTTTGCGCACGGCCGTGGCCACCCGGCTGTGGGGGCTGGACGATGCCAGCCTCGGCTGGACCTTGCAAGACGAAGCGGCCTGGGATGACTTGCAAGACCGCTGCCAGTCCTGGTACCAAATTTGGCAACGCCAGGGTGTGTTGCCCATGCTTCGCCACTGGCTGCACGACACCCTGGCAGGACGGCGCTTGCTGGCGTCGCAAGGAGGCGAGCGGCGGCTCAGCAACCTGCTGCATCTGGGTGAATTGCTGCACCAGGCCAGTCACACGCTGCAAGGCACGACCGCCTTGGTGCGGCATTTGGGCGAACAGATTCAAAGTGAGATCGACACGCCCGAGTCTGCGCAACTGCGTTTGGAAACCGATGCGCAACGTGTGCAAATTGTGAGCTTTCACAAAAGCAAAGGGCTGGAATACCCCTTCGTGTTTGTGCCCTACCTTTCCGCCTTCAAGCCGCCCGATGACAAAGAGAAGGTCGACATCCCAGAAGATGTGCGGCTGATTTACGTGGCCTTGACGCGTGCCAAGCAGGGCTTGTGGCTGGGGCTGAACACCTCGGCCAAAGAATTCAACAAGGCCGGGCAAGGCTCGGCCTGGTGCCAACTGCTGGGACGCCAAGGCCCGGACGATTTGATGGCCTGCCTGCAAGGCTTGCAGCAAGGCTGTGCAGACATCGCCATCGAAGTCATTGACGCCAGCCAAGTCGCAGTGACGCCCATGCCCTCACCGCCTGAGGACCCAGCACCGCGCAAAGCACAGCAGCCCCAATTGCCTCATTGGCCTTTCTGGTGGACGGCCAGTTTCAGCGCATTGACCCGCAACCTGGGCGAGGTCGCTGCCGCCGAAGACACCGCCGACTTGCCACAGAGCGACAGCGACGAGCGCCGCGCTGATGATCAACACGACCACCGTGCCATCGAAGAATGGGCGCCAGAAGAGGACAGTGCCAGCCCTTCGACCTGGCAAGACTTCCCGGCGGGGGCCACTTATGGCACCGCATTGCATGAATTGCTGGAGTGGCAAGCCGAGCAAAGCTGGCCGCGTGCGACCGACCAGGCGTCATTGCAGACAGCATGGGCCAACCTGCTGCAACGCAAGCAAAAAACGCTGGCATTGAATGCGACACAAGTGAAGCAAATGGATGAATGGGTGGCCCAGACACTCATCACCCCCTTGCCCTTGACGGAACCGTCCAGCGAGCCAAGCCTCAGCCTGCGCCTGTGTGATTTGCCAACGGCCAGCCTCTTTTGCGAAATGCAATTCACCCTGCCCACCCAAAGTCTGCGCTGCGCTGATCTCGATGCCCTCATTCAAGACCACTTGTGGCCAGGGCATGAGCGCCCTGCCCTGAATGCGCGCGACCTGCATGGCATGCTCACAGGCTTCATGGACCTGGTGTTTGAGCATGCGGGCCGCTATTGGGTGCTGGACTACAAATCGAACCGCCTCCCGGGCTATGCGCGCACGCAACTGGAAGCCGCCTTGCTGCACAAGCGTTATGACGTGCAGTCGGTGTTGTACACGGTGGCGCTGCACCGTCTGCTGCGCCACCGTGTGCCCGATTACCACTACGAGCGGCACATGGGGGGCGCAGTGTACCTGTTCATGCGCGGGCTCGATCAGCCCGGCGCGGGGGTTCATGCGCACCGGCCGCCCTGGGCCTTGATCGACGCGCTGGACCAGCGCTTGCGCGAGGGCGACGCATGAGTTTGCGCCCCCTCACCCATTCAACGTTGCCGCCGCCGCTCACGGCGCTGGACCGCAGCTTTGCAGCTTGGCTGAACGACCAACAAAGCAGCACGCACCCCAGCCACCTCTGGCTGGCGGCATTGGTGAGCCATCAGTGGGGGCGCGGCCATGCCTGCCTTGACCTGCGGTCGCTGCAAAGCCAGCCTGCGGCGTTGCTGGGTTGGACGCCAGATGAGGTCCATCGCCTGCCGACCGACTGTGCCGAGCTTGTGGACACCCTGCCCTGGACGCAGGGTGAGCATTCCCCACTGGTACATCAGGGCCACCGCTTGTACCTACGCCGTGCCTGGGCCGCAGAGCAAACCATTCGCACTGCCTTGCAGCTGCGCATCGCGAAGGCCGTTGCGGCCCCTGCCGAGTTGGAAGACTGGCTGAATCAATTGTTTGACGCGCCCCAGGACACGGCAGGGCAAGACAAGCAGCGCCAAGCTTGCCGTTTGGCGGCGACGCAGCAAGTGGCGCTCATCACGGGCGGGCCCGGCACGGGCAAAACCACCACTGTGGCGCGCTTGCTGGCCTTGCTGCAGCGTGCAGCCCCGACCCCCTTGCGCATAGGCTTGGTGGCGCCCACGGGCAAAGCTGCGGCGCGTCTGAGCGAATCACTGCAGAAAGCCCAGCAAGGCTTGCCCTCAGGCTGGGGGCAGAACTTGCCTACCCAAGCCCAAACCTTGCATCGCTTGCTCTACAGCCATGCTGGCGCCTCTTCAGGAGAGGCCACGCTGCCACTGGACCTGCTGGTGGTGGACGAAGCTTCGATGATGGATCTGGAGATGACGGCCACCCTGTTGCAGGCCCTGCCAACCTCTGCCCGGTTGATCCTCTTGGGCGACCGCGATCAGCTGGCCTCGGTGGAAGCCGGCGCCGTGCTGGCACAGTTGTCAGACGGGCCTTTGCTGAAAGCCCAGCGCGAAACCCTGCTGTACAGCCACCGGTTTGACCAAGGCAGCGGCATTGGCCAGTGGGCCCGCGCAGTGCAACACGGCCAAGCGGAAGAACTTCGCAAACTCTGGTCGCAAGCGCCGCAGGGCTTCAAGCACACAGAGGCAGATGTCACCCGCCTGAGTTGGGCCACAGCCCACGGCCCGCAAATCACCGACATGCTGAAGGCGGCATGGGGCCCTTGGTGGTCTGAGTTGCAGGCACTCCTTGCCTCAGGGCAAGGCGCCAGCGATGCGCAAGCGCACAACTTGATGGTGGCCTTCAGCCGCTTCATTGTGCTGTGTGGCTTGCGCGAGGGGCCCTGGGGTGTGAAGAACCTGAACCGCCTGAGCGCCCAAGCCCTGGGCCTGCCAGACACCCAGTGGTGTGCAGGCCGGCCCGTCATGGTGACGCGCAACAATGCGGGCCTGGGCCTGATGAATGGCGACATTGGCTTGTGCCTGCCCCGCGCTGGCGCCATGCCGCAAGATCCGCCAACCTTGCGCGTGGCTTTTCCCCAGGGCGCAGACGGTGTGCGATGGGTCGCTCCTTCGCGACTGGATGCGGTGGAAACCGTGTTCGCCATGACGGTGCACAAGTCCCAAGGCTCCGAGTTTGAGCATGTGCTCTTGGTCCTGCCCGACCGACCTGCGCCCGTGCTCACGCGCGAATTGGTCTACACCGGCTTGACGCGTGCCCGCAAACGACTGACCCTGTGGGTGCCGCAAGCGCAGGTGCTGTGGCAAGCCTGTGCTCAGCAGGTGGTGCGCAGTGGCGGATTGGCCGACTGAGCTCAGAAGCGCTGAGACGCCAGCAAAGCCTCCACCTCGTGGCGTGAAGGCGCCCCCAAAATACCGTGGGGGCGCTGGCATTTCAAGGCCGCCGTGGCCGCGCCAAAACGCAAGGCCTCGCGGTCCGGCATGCCGTGGGCCAAAGCCAAGCCCAGGCCCGCGTGAAAGGCATCGCCCGCGCCCAAGGTGTCAATGACTTGCGCCACTTGAAAGGCCGGCAGGTGCTGGACAGACTCACCGCGGCGCAGCCAATACAAGCCGCGCGGCCCCAGGGTGACCACCGCCACCTGCGGTTGGCTGCCCAAAGCAAGCGCGGCGTGCAAGCCCTCGTTCACGTTGCCAGGATGAAAGCCTTGCAAGCCAGGCTCGGAAAAAGCCACCCAGTCGGCGAGCGGCACGAGCCGCTGCAAATCCGCCAAGGGCGACACATCGCCATCGAGCAAACTCGGAATGCCCATTTGGCGTGCCAGCACCAAGGCACGCTGCGCCCAAAGCGGGCAGCGCGGGTCAGCGAGCAAGAAGTCCATGCCGGCCAACCAGGAGGCGGCAAATTCGGCAGGCGCCGACAAGGCGCTGCCTTTGTGGTTGAAGATCATGCGCTCGCCACGCGCATCCAGAATGATGGAAGAGATGGAGCTGGTTTGTCCCGGCGTGACCTGCAGCCGCGACACATCCACGCCTTCGCGCTCAAAGTGCGCGCGAAAAACTTGCGCCGCGGCGTCATCGCCCATGGGGCCGACAAAGCCCACATCTGCGCCCAGGCGTGCCAGGGCCACCGCGGCATTGGCCGACATGCCACCCACCCCTTGGTGGAAAGAATGTGCAGGCGTTTTGGTGGGTTGCGCGGGAAACGCTTCGATGCCAAACATCAGGTCGAGCGCCACATGACCTACGCACAGCATGCGAGGCCTTGCCCCTCCCAGTGACGACGCGCTGCCGGTCAAGCGTCTCAACGTGCCAGGTAAATGACCACGCCCACCACCAAGGCGCCAGCCAACCAGACCCAGCCTGGCAAGCCACCTGCCGCCGCAGGCGCGGCTTCGGCAGCGGCCGGCGCATCGGCGCTGGCCGCCTCGGCCTTGGGATACAGCTTTTCGGTTTCGGCGTCGAAACGCTTGAAGAAATCTTCCGACAAAGACTTGGCGACCCCATCGATCAGGCGCTGGCCCAACTGGGCAATCTTGCCGCCCACTTGGGCATGCACGGTGTAGCTGAGCTCGCAGCCCTCAGCATTGGGCGCCAGCGCCACTTGGGCCGTACCCTTGCCAAACCCGGCCACGCCCCCTTGGCCTTCAAAGCTCAGGGTGTAGCTGGCAGGCGGGTTCATGTCGCTGAGCACAATCTTGCCGCTGAACTTGGCCGACACCGGGCCGATTTTGAGCGAGGTGCCCATGCTGAACTGGTTGTCGCCGGTGACCTCGATGCGGTCGCAGCCAGGGATGCAGGCCTTCAAAATCTCGGGGTTGTTCAGCGCGTCCCACGCCTGTTGTTGCGTGACGCTAAGTTGGCGGGTGCCTTGCATGTCCATAGGTTTCTCCTGGTGTGATGGTTGGCGAGCCTTGGGGGTTTCAGCGCCGCAGCAATGTGCGCAGCGCCTCGGCCAAAGACTCCAATTTGCTCAGATTATGAATCGCCAGCATGCCATCGGCATGGCGGCTTAAAACAGCGGCTCCCCGCGCCAGCGGCGAATAGCCGTCAAAGCGCAACAGAGGGTTGAGCCACAGGAGGCTGCGGGTGTGCCGTTTGAGCCAGCGCAGGGCCTCGTCGAGTTGCTCAGGCTCGCCAGTGTCCAGGCCATCCGAGATCACCAGCACCACCGTGCGCCGCCCGATCAGGCGGCGGGCATGCTGTTGGCGCAGCTCATTCAAGGATTGCCCGAGCCGGGTTCCGCCGGCGAAGTCCTGAATTTGCGCGCTGGCTTGGTGCAGCATGTCATCGGTGTCGGCCATGCGAAACGCAGAAGTCACATCGGTCAAGCCGGTGCCAAAGGCGAACACGTCACGCCGCTTGCAGCGGCGGGTGGCGGCATGCAAAAAAGCCAGCAGCAAGCGCGCATAGCGCTCCATCGAGCCGGAGACGTCCACCAGGATCAGCAAGGGCAAGGGCTGCAGCCGGGGCGTCAAACGCGGCAGCGTCAGCAACTCGCCATCCATTTGCGCAGAACGTCGCAAGGCACGGTGCCAATGGATGCGCGCGCCGCGCACGCCAGGGCGAGTGCGTCGGCCAGGCAACTCTGGCAAAGGCAAGGCAATGTCGCGGGCCAGTTTCTCGACGAGTTGGTACTCGCTGGCGCCCAGGGCGTTGAAGTCCGCATGGCGCAAACGCTGCGCATCGCTGGCCGTCATGGCCGCATCGAACTCCACCTCTTTGTCGGGTTGCGCGGGCTTCGCCTTGCCATAGCCCTGCTGGGGCGACAAGGCCTCGCGCACGCGCGGCCGTTTCTTGGAGGGCTCGGCTTTGCCCTCGGCACTGGGCAGCATTTGCGACAACAGTTTGTTGGCCACTTCGGGGTCGCGAAAGAAGGCGTCAAACAATTCGCGAAACACCAGGCGGTCTTGCTCACGGCTGATCAGCACCGACTCCAAGGCGGCCGAGAAATCGGTTTTACGCTCAAAGCCCACCAGTTGGGCCGCCTCAATGGCCAGCGCAATCCGCGCGCTGTCGGTGCGCACGCCGGCACGGCGCAAGGTGCGGCCAAAGCCAACAATGTTGGAGGCCAGCTTGCCGTGGCGTGCATCACCTAGCAACATGGGGCAGCGCGCGGGTCAGGGGGTCGGCTCGGGTTGCAACAACTCGGACACCAGGGGCGTCAGCGCCGCCACATCTTCGCGTTGCTTGAACAAGATGCCTGCTGTGTCGGCCACCACTTCGGGGTCAAGCGCCAAGGTGTCCAGCGCCACCAGAGCTTTGGCCCACTCCACGCTTTCTGCAATGCCGGGGCTTCGCTGAAACGCGTTGGCAAAAGGCTGGCTGCGCAAACGTCCGACAAAAGCGGCGACCTGCTGGGCCAGGGCCTCGCTGGCTTGCGGCACCTGGCGTCGCACAATGCTCAACTCGCGCTCGCGGTCGGGGTAGTCCATCCAATGGTAGAGGCAGCGGCGTTTGACCGCGTCATTGAGGTCGCGCGTGCGGTTGCTGGTGAGAATGGTGACGGGCGGCACTTTGGCGCGCACCGTGCCCAACTCGGGAATGGAGACCTGGTATTCGCCCAGGTATTCCAGCAAAAAAGCTTCAAACGGCTCGTCGGCCCGATCAACCTCGTCGATCAACAACACCGCGCCGGGCGCGGGCGTCTCCAGGGCCTGCAACAAGGGCCGGCGAATCAGGTATTGCGACTGGTAAACCTCGCGCTCGATGTCGGCCGCTGCAGCCCGGTCTTGCGCCGCGCGCATGTGCAGCATTTGCGCCGCATAGTTCCATTCGTACAGCGCCTCGCGCAGCTCCAGGCCGTCGTAGCACTGCAAACGCAACAAGCTGCGCTGCAGCACCCGGGCCAGGGCCTTGGCCAATTCGGTTTTGCCCACGCCGGGTTCGCCTTCGAGCAGCAGAGGGCGTTGCAGTTTCAGGGCCAAAAAAACCGCCGTCGCGAGACGGCGGTCGGGTTCGTAGCCTTCGGCCTGCAGGGCCGCAATCAGTGAATCAATCGAGGTCATCCCGCCAATTGTTTCACAGCCCGCTGCACTTGCACACTGATGAGGTGGGCACGGTAGGCTGCAGAGGCGTGCAGGTCGCTGCTCAGTTCGGCGGCGTCGATCTTGACGGCAGCGGCGGCTTCCGGGGTGAAGCTCTTGCTCAGCGCTTCTTCCAGGCCTTTGTGGCGGAACACGCCACTGCTGGAAGCGCCGGTGATGGCCACGCGCACGCCTTGGGCTGTTTGGGCCACAAAGACGCCCACGAGGGCAAAACGCGAAGCCTGTTGAATGAACTTCAGGTAGATGGCTTTTTGCGGCACGGGGAAATGAATCGCCGTGATGATCTCGCCCGCTTGCAAGGCCGTGGTGTACATGCCCTGGAAGAAGTCGTCGGCCGCAATCTTGCGCTGGTTGGTGTGCACCGTGGCGCCCAAGGCCAGCACCGCGCTGGGATAGCAGGCTGCAGGGTCGTTGTTGGCCACCGAGCCGCCCAGGGTTCCCATGGCACGCACCTGCTTGTCACCGATTTGGCCGGCCAGCGCGGCCAGGGCCGGAATGTGCTGGCGCACCAGGGCGTTTTCTGCCACGTCGGCATGGCGTGTCATGGCGCCAATGGCCAGGGCTTGGCCATCCTGGCAAATGCCCTGCAATTCGGCCACGCGGCCCAGGTCGACCAGTTGCTCAGGGCTGGCCAGGCGCTGCTTCATGGAAGCCAGCAAGGTTTGCCCGCCCGCCAGAGGTTGACCGCCGGCAGCGATCAGTTGGGTGGCGCCAGACAGCGAAGTGGGTTGTTCAAATGTGAATGCGTACATGCAATGTTCCTCCAGTCATCAAGCCTTGGCGGCCTGGATCGCTTGCCACACGCGATGGGGCGTGGCAGGCATGTCAAGATCTTTCACGCCCACAGACGACAAAGCGTCCAGGACAGCGTTCATCACCGCGGGCGGTGAGCCAATGGCACCGGCCTCGCCGCAGCCTTTGGTTCCCAGCGGGTTGTGGGTGCAAGGGGTGCACACATGGCCGATTTCAAAGTGAGGGAAATCGTCGGCGCGCGGCATGGCGTAGTCCATGAAGGAGCCGGTCAGCAACTGGCCGGTTTCTTTGTCGTACACGCAGTTTTCCAACAGCGCCTGGCCAATGCCCTGCACCAGTCCGCCATGCACCTGGCCTTCGACAATCATCGGGTTGATGATGGTGCCGAAGTCGTCCACCGCGGTGAAGCGGTCGACACGGGTTTCGCCGGTTTGCGGATCGATTTCGATTTCGCAAATGTAGGTGCCTGCAGGGAAGGTGAAGTTGGTCGGGTCGTAGAACGCTGTTTCGTTCAGGCCCGGCTCCAGCTTGTCCAGCGGGTAGTTGTGGGGCACATAAGCCGTCAGCGCGACTTGGCCAAAGGTGACCATTTTGTCGGTGCCCTTGACCTTGAACTCGCCATTCACGAACTCGATGTCGGCGTCGCTGGCCTCCATGAGGTGAGCGGCAATTTTCTTGGCCTTGGCCTCGATCTTGTCGAGCGCGCGCATGATGGCCGCGCCGCCCACCGAGATGGAGCGTGAGCCATAGGTTCCCATGCCAAAGGGCACACGGCCGGTGTCGCCGTGCACCACGTCGACGGCATCCACCGCCACGCCCAGGCGCGAGGCCACGACTTGTGCAAAGGTGGTTTCATGGCCTTGGCCATGGCTGTGCGAACCCGTGAACACGGTCACGCTGCCCGTGGGATGCACGCGCACTTCACCGCACTCGAAAAGGCCAGCGCGGGCGCCCAAAGCGCCAGCAATGTTGCTGGGGGCAATGCCGCAGGCTTCGATGTAGCTGGAGTAGCCAATGCCACGCAGCTTGCCTTTGGCGGCCGAGGCCGCCTTGCGTGCGGCAAAGCCTGCAACGTCGGCCAGCTTTTGGGCCTCCGACATGCAGGCGGGGTAGTCGCCAATGTCGTACTGCAGGGCCACCGGCGTCTGGTACGGGAAGGTGGTGATGAAATTGCGCTTGCGAATTTCGTCTTGCCCCAGGCCCAGCTCCCAGCCTGCGCGGCTGACGATGCGCTCCAGCAAATAAGTGGCTTCAGGGCGACCGGCCCCACGGTAAGCATCCACTGGTGCGGTATTGGTGAACCAGGCATCGACTTCCACATAGACCTGCGGCGTGGTGTACTGCCCTGCCAACAATGTGGCGTAAAGAATGGTCGGCACCGCGGTGGCAAAGGTCGACAGGTAGGCGCCCAGGTTGGCGTCGGTGTGCACGCGCAGCGCCAGGAACTTGCCATCTTTGTCCATGGCCAGTTCAGCGTGGCTGACATGGTCGCGGCCGTGGGCATCGCTCAAGAAGGCCTCGTTGCGGTCGGCGTTCCACTTGATGTTGCGGTTCAGCTTTTTGGCGGCCCAGGTCAGGCAAACGTCTTCGGCATAGAGGTAAATTTTGGAGCCAAAGCCACCGCCCACATCGGGCGCAATGACCCGCACTTTGTGCTCGGGCAATCCCATGACAAAGGCGGTCATGAGCAGGCGCTCGACGTGCGGGTTTTGGTTGGACACGTACAGCGTGTACTCGTCGTTGGCACGGCTGTAAGAGCCAATGGCGGCACGCGGCTCCATGGCGTTGGGCACCAAACGGTTGTTGACCAGGTCGAGCTTGGTCACATGGGCCGCTTGGGCAAAGGCTGCATCCACTTGGGCTTTGTCGCCAATGGCCCACTTGTAGCAATGATTGTCCGCCGCTTCGGCATGCACGCTGGGTGCGCCTGCTTTTTGCGCAGCGCCCACATCGACCACGGCCGGCAACACGTCGTAGTTCACTTCCACGAGCTCGGCGGCATTGCGCGCTTGCTCCAGGGTTTCCGCGACCACCATGGCCACATGGTCGCCCACATAGCGAACCTTGCCCTGGGCCAGGATCGGGTGCGGCGGCTCTTTCATGGGCTGGCCATCGGTGCTGGTGATCAGCCAACCGCAGGGCAAGCCATTGATTTTGTCGTTGGCGACATCGGCGCCGACAAACACATCGAGCACGCCCGGCGCGGCTTTGGCCGCGGCCACATCGATGGACACGACGTTGGCATGCGCATGCGGTGAGCGAACGAACACGGCGTGGGCCTGGTTGGCCAACACCACATCGTCTGTGTACTGGCCTGCGCCCGTCAAAAAGCGGTAGTCTTCCTTGCGGCGGACAGACTCACCGATGTGCGGCAGATTGGCAAAATCGGATGCTCCCATGATGGTGCCCTCCTTAGGCTTTCATGGCGGCAGCACCTTGCTGAACCGCTTTGACAATGTTTTGGTAACCGGTACAACGGCACAAATTGCCTTCGAGCTGCTCGCGAATTTCGGCTTCGCTGGCATTGGGGTGGCGTTGGCACAAATCGACGGCGCTCATGACCATGCCGGGGGTGCAAAAGCCGCACTGCAGGCCATGGCACTCTTTGAATGCCGCTTGCATCGGGTGCAAAGTGCCATCGGGTTGGGCCAAGCCTTCGATGGTGGTGATCTCGGCGCCACCGGCCTGCGCGGCCAGGATGTTGCAGGATTTGACCGAGCGGCCGTTCATGACCACGGTACAAGCGCCGCACTGTGCTGTGTCACAGCCGACGTGGGTGCCGGTGAGTTGCAGGTTGCCGCGCAAGGCCTGCACCAGCAGGGTGTTGGGGGCAACGTCCAACGACACTGCTTTGCCGTTGACCTTCAATTGAACTTGCATGTTGTATCTCCAATGACTTCTGATAATTCCAATGAGGATGATCTTAGCAACTGGACCCCCTGACCCCTAGGTATTACCCTTAGGTGGGGTTTCTCAAGGTTTCCCTGCATTCGGGAAGAAAAGCTGCTCATTGTTGATTTTGTAAGCTGCCACCGCTGCCTGACCTGCCGGGGAAATCACCCAATCGACGAATTTTTGAGCCAAATCAAGCTTCACATGCGGGTGCTTGGCGGGGTTGACCGCCATCACGCCGTACTGGTTGAACAAACGGGTATCACCCTCGACCAAAACCGTCAGGTCGGCGCGGTTTTTAAAGCTCAGCCAGGTGCCCCGGTCCGTCAACACATAAGCGCCCGACGAAGCAGCAATGTTCAAAGCGGGGCCCATGCCACAACCGCATTCCTTGTAGCCGGCACCTTTGTTGTCCAGGCCCGCGAGTTTCCAATAACGCAGCTCTGCAGCGTGGGTGCCGCTTTTGTCACCGCGAGAGACAAAGGCGGCCTGTCGGCTGGCAATGTTTTTCAGGGCCGAAACAATGTCCTTGCCCTTTGTGGCGGCCGCATCCGAAGCCGGGCCCACCAAGACAAAATCGTTGTACATGACGGCAAACCGCTTGACGCCCCAGCCATCCGCCACAAATTTTTCCTCGGCGGCCTGATCGTGAACAAACACGATGTCTGCGTCACCGCGTCGCCCCATGTCCAAGGCCTGACCGGTGCCCAGGGCCACAACCTTCACCTCCACGCCGGTAGCCGCCTTGAAGGCAGGCAGCAACTGGCCAAACAGGCCAGATTGTTCGGTCGATGTCGTGGAGGCCATGACGATCTGGCCGGTCTGAGCCCATACCGCCGTGGTCATGCCCAGCGCGAGCATGGCCACGCGAAGAAAGCCAGCGAGCAATTTCATAAAGTTTCTCCTTGTAAAAACAAATGGGCCTGCGGATAGCGGGCTTCCAAAGGGGTGTTGAAAAATTCATGGACGGGCAAGTCCGCCAAAATGCGGCCCTGCTCGAGGTACAGCACCCGCGTGGCCAAACGCTTGACCTGGCCGAGGTTGTGGCTGCTGAAAACCAGGGTCACCGGCGTGTCTGCATCGACGGGATTGGCCGCATAAGCAGCGATCAGTTGTTCGACCTCGCGCTTGGCGCGGGGATCCAAACTGGCGGTCGGTTCATCCAACAGCAACACATGCGGCAGCAGTGCGCACACGCGGGCCATTGCCAGGCGTTGTTGCTGGCCACCGGACAGGGTGGGCGCGGCTTGCTTGGCAATGTCTTGCAAACCGACCTGCACCAAGGCCTGGTGCGCTTTCTCGCTGGCGTCTTTCCAGGGGACCCCGGAAAGCCACAGGCCCAAAGCCACATGCCGCTGCGCGCTCATGCGCAACATGTGGGGACGCTGGAACAGCATGCCCTGACGCACATGCGGGTTGGTTTGAAGCGTTCCCTCCGCAGGTTTCAACAAGCCATGCAACACGCGCAGCAGCGTGCTTTTGCCCGACCCGTTGGCGCCCACCAAGGCGACCCGCTCCCCCGCATGGATGCTCAGGTGGATGTCGCGCAAAGTCCATTGCGCGCCCCAACGCCAGCCCACGCCGGAGGCGCGCCAAACCGGCGCCGTCATGCCATGCCCCCTTCGAGCATGGGGCCCTGAACTGGCCGCTGCTGGCGGCGCCAGCGCCCCAGCAACGCCAGGGCGGTGTTCAACACCAGCACCACACCCAACAAGACGCAGCCCAAAGCCAAGGCCAGTGGCAGGTCGCCCTTGCTGGTTTCCAAGGCAATGGCCGTGGTCATCACACGGGTGAAGCCATCAATGTTGCCGCCCACGATCATGACGGCCCCCACTTCCGAAATGGCGCGCCCAAAGGCGGTGATGGCCACGGTCAAAAGGGCGAAGCGCTCATCCCAGACCAGCAGCAAGGCGCGCATGCCAGGCCCAGCCCCTAAGGAGGCGAGTTGCTCGCCGTGAGAGCGCTCAGCGTCTTCAATCCATTGCCGGGTCAACGCAGTGACCACTGGCAAGACCAGCACAGTTTGCGCCATGACCATGGCTTTGAAGCTGAACAGCCACCCTAAAAACCCCAAAGGCCCGCTGCGGGACAGCAAAAGGTAAATCACCAAGCCCACCACCACCGAAGGCAAGGCCAAAAATGTGTTGAGCAGGGTCAACACCACGCCACGCCCCGCAAAACGGGCCACCCCCAACCAGGCGCCCAACATCAGGCCGCCGATACAGCCCAACAGGCAGGCCAGCGCGCTGACGGCCAACGACCGCCCCACGATGGCCAGCAACACAGGATCGAAGGAAAGCAGCAGGGAGAGTGCCGTGGCGGCGCTGTCAAAAAAAGAATTCATGGCGGAAGGTCATGGGGTATCGTAGAGAATGCAATAAATCCCTGCGATATGAATTTCCGTGCATAGCGTTCACCTTCACTACACCTTGAATGCCCAATCAACCCCGACGCCGGGACTGGTCAGCCACCCTTTGATGACACTGCTGCAAAGCATTGAAAAGCAAGGCTCGATCAGCGCTTCAGCGCGCGAGTTGGGTTTGTCCTATCGCCATGTCTGGGGCGCCCTCAAGCGCTGGGAACAAGAGCTTGGCAATGAGCTGATCGTCTGGGAGAAAGGCCAAGCGGCGCGCTTGACCGCGTTTGGCCGCAAGCTCATGTGGGCCGAGCGCCAAACCCAGGCGCGACTGGCCCCGCAAATTCAGGCCCTGCGCGCCGACCTGGAGCGCACCTTTGCCGCAGCCTTCGACCCCGACGTGCATGTGTTGACCTTGTACGCCAGCCACGATGACGCCGTCGCCCGCCTGCAAGAGCAAACCGCATCCCAGGGCCTGCATTTGGATGTGCGTTTTTGCGGCAGCGTGGACGCCATTCGGGCCTTGAACGAAGGTCGGTGCAGCGTGGCGGGCTTTCACACCCTGGAAACGCCTGCCGCCCGCTCTTTGTCGGCGCGCACCTACAAGCCCTTGCTGAAATTGGGCCAACACAAATTGATCGGGTTTGCCAAGCGCTGGGTGGGCCTGATGGTCGCGCCTGGCAACCCGCTGGCGCTGCAATCGCTTGACGATGCGCTGTCCCGTCAGGCCCGCTTTGTCAACCGTGAATTGGGCACAGGCACGCGCGTCTTGCTGGACCAATGGCTGCAAGAACGTGGGCTGGCAGCCGGCCATTTGAAGGGCTATGAGGACGCTGAGCCTTCGCACGCGGCTGTCGCTGCGCGGATTGCCTCTGGCAGGGCCGACGTTGGCCTTGGCATTCAAAGCGCCGCCCAGCGACAAGGACTGAGCTTTGTGCCCTTGCAGACCGAAAATTACTGGCTGGTCTGCCTCAAGTCTGCCCTGGAGACAGCCGCCGTGGCCAGCCTGCGCAAGCGTTTGCAGAGCCAGGATTGGCAACACGCGCTTGACAGCATTCCCGGCTACCAAGCCCACACGCCAGGCCAGGTGCAGTCGCTGAGGCGGGTTTTACCTTGGTGGGGGCCGCCGCTTTTGGGCAATAATTCATGAACGACATGTCATTTCAGACTTTTCCCTTTCTGGGGCCACTGCATGAATCTTTTGCTTAAATTCAGCGCGTTGATTGATGACATCAACACGCGCTTTGGGACGCTGGCCAGCTGGGCCATCGTGCTTTCGTGTTTCATCAGCTGCGGCAATGCCTTGATTCGGTTCGGCTTCAGCCTCAGCTCCAACGCCTGGCTCGAGATTCAATGGTATTTGTTTGCCTTGTGCGTGATGCTGGGCGCCTCGGTGGTGCTGCGCCTGAACGAACATGTGCGTGTGGATATTTTCTACGGCCAAGCTTCTTCACGTGCCAAGGTTTACGTGGACATTTTTGGCTTGGTGGTCTTCTTGCTGCCTGTCATGGGCTTGATGGCTTACCTGGCCCTTCCCCAATTTCTCAAAATGTTCGCCAACAATGAGATGTCGACCAACGCCGGTGGCCTGATCCGCTGGCCCGCCATGATGCTCTTGCCTTTGGGCTTCTTCCTGGTTTTCTTGCAAGGCTTGTCTGAAACCATCAAACGCGTGGCCTGGCTGCGCGGCGAATTCGAAATGAACCTGGTGTACGAGAGGCCCCTGCAATGACCGTCGAACAATTTGCGCCCCTCATGTTCCTGGGGCTGATCCTGGTGATGCTGATCGGCTTTCCGGTCTCATTCTCACTCGGTGCCCTGGGCCTGTTCTGTGGCTTCTTTGCGATTCACATGGGTTGGTTCCCTGCCAACTTCCTGGGCAACTTGCCCTTGAACGTGTTTGGCATTTTGTCGAATGAGTTGTTGCTGGCCATCCCCTTTTTCACGCTGATGGGGACCATTCTTGAAAAATGCGGCCTGGCGGAAGACATGCTGGACTCCATGGGCCAGTTGTTTGGCCCGGTCCGCGGTGGCCTGGGTTACTCGGTCATCATTGTGGGCTTCATTCTGGGCGCCATCACCGGCACGGTCGCCGGGCAGGTGATTGCCATGGCCATGATCTCCTTGCCCGTCATGATGCGCTACGGCTACGACATGCGCTATGCCACCGGCGTGCTGGCGGCCTCGGGCACCATCACCCAACTGGTGCCCCCCTCTTTGGTGCTCGTGGTCATGGCCGACCAATTGGGCCAGTCGGTGGGCGACATGTACAAAGGGGCTTGGGGCCCGTCCATCTTGCAAATCATTTTGTTTGCGCTGTACACCTTCATTCTGAGCCGCCTGCGCCCGAACATGATGCCAGGCGTGCCACCTGAAGCCCGCACCCTGCATGGCTGGTCGCTGTGGGCCAAATGCCTGCGCGGCATCATCCCCTCGGCCATTTTGATTTTTGCCGTCTTGGGCAGCATGGGCGGCTTGCCTGGCATTGACACGGCCGTGGCCACACCCACAGAAGCCGGCGCCATGGGTGCCGTGGGCGCCTTCATCCTGGCGGGCATCCACCGACGCCTGAGCTGGGACCTGATCAAGGAAGCCATGGGCGGCACCATGCGCATCACAGCCATGGTGGTCTTCATCCTGATTGGCTCGCGCGTGTTCTCCCTGGTGTTCCAAGGCGTGGACGGCGGCAAATGGATCGAGCACATGCTGAGCGATTTGCCAGGGGGCCAGGTGGGCTTCCTGATCGTGGTCAACATCTTTATTTTCTTCCTGGCGTTCTTCCTCGACTTTTTCGAGATCGCCTTCATCATCCTGCCCATGCTGGGGCCCGTTGCCGCCAAAATGGGCATTGACCAAATTTGGTTCGGCGTGCTGCTGTGCGTGAACATGCAAACCAGCTTCATGCACCCGCCGTTTGGCTTTGCCTTGTTCTATCTGCGCGGCATTTCCGACTCGCTCTTCAAGTCGGGGGCCATCCCCCGAAAAGTGGAGTCGCGTGACATTTACCTGGGCGCCATTCCCTGGGTGATCCTTCAGTTGTTGCTGGTGGTCATTGTGATCTTCGTGCCGGAAACCGTCACCTCGTTCCTGGACAAGCCGCCTGTGGTGGATTTGAACAACGTGCAAATTGAGGCGCCCACAGACGACCTCAACCTCAACAACGAAGCGCCTGACATGAACGAGCTGTTTGGCAACAAACCCGAGCCGGCAGCCAAGCCATGAGTGACGCCGTGCAAGGATCGGTCGAGGGCCGGTCCTTCACGCGCAGCAGCCAGTGCCTGGCCTGCCTGATGGTGCTGGGGGTTCTGTGGCAAGGCTGGCTGGCCCTGAATCAGCCCGACAGCGAGCCGCTGGACCGCACGACCTCGGTGCTCCTGGGCCTGGGACTGCTGTCTTTGCTGGCCTGTTTGGCTTTCATCCTGACCAGTCGCACCTGCATTGACGAAACCCACATCAGCCAAACCGGGGTCTGGCCACGCAAAGTGGCCATTGCGAAAATCACGCAACTGAAAATGATCCATGTGCCGCGCCTGACCTGGCTGATTGCGCCACGCCTGGTGGTGCGCACCGGCCTGACCGGCTGGTATGTTTTTCATGCGGCCGAAGACCCCGTGATTCAGCGCTTTTGGTCGCTGAGCCTGCGGCCCTACACAACGCCCCCCACAAATTAAAAAAGCCCCTCGCGGGGCTTTGGGGATGTGCGTCAGCAGCAGGCGCTTACAGTTTCTGCGAGGCCATGAACTGGTCGAAACGCATTTCAGCAAAGCGGAACCACAGCACTTGGTCGCGCTGGAAAGTGCGCAGGTCTTCGTAGATTTTTTTCCACTCCGGGCTCTTGGCATTGTTCTCGGCAAACACTTCCATGGACGCCTTGAAAGAGGCTTCCATCACGGCTTGCGAGAACGGCAACACCTTGGTCTTGGCGGCCACCAATTGCTTCAAGGCCGTGGGGTTCAAGGCATCGTACTTGGCCAGCATGTCGGCGTTGGCATAGGCTGCAGCAGTCTCGACAATGGCTTGGTTTTCGGGTGACAGGGCGGCAAAAGCTTTCTGGTTGATGAAGAAGTCCACCTCGGGGCCGCCTTCCCACCAGCCAGGGTAGTAATAGAAGGGCGCCACTTTGTTGAAGCCCAGCTTTTGGTCGTCATATGGCCCCACCCACTCGGCTGCATCCAGGGTGCCTTTTTCCAAAGCTTGGTAGATTTCACCGCCGGGGATGCTTTGCGGCACGGCACCCAACTTCTGCATCACCTCGCCAATCAGGCCGCCGCCCAAGCGCATCTTCATGCCCTTGAAGTCGCTGACCGCTTTGATTTCCTTGCGGTACCAGCCCCCCATCTGGGTGCCGGTGTTGCCGCCGGCAAAGCTCACCATGCCATAGTTGGCATAGAACTCGTTCATCAGCTTGCGGCCATTGCCGTGCTTCATCCAGGCATTCATCTGGCGGGCGTTGAGGCCGAAGGGCACGGCCGAGCCCAAGGCGAAAGCGGGGTTCTTGCCATAGAAGTAGTAGGGCACGGTATGGGCCATTTCGACGGTGCTGTTTTGCACGCCATCGACCACGCCAAAAGCGGGCATCAACTCGCCACCGGCATGCACGGAAATTTCAAACTTGCCTCCCGACATGGCTTTAACCTGCCTGGCAAACACTTCGGCGCCACCGAAAATGGTGTCCAAGGCCTTGGGGAAGCTGGAAGCCAGACGCCAGCGCACGGCGGCCTGGGCGTGCACGGCAGGGGCCACACCTGCGGCCAAAACGCCAGCGATGCCAGCTTGCTTGATGAGAGAACGACGATCCATGCTTGACTCCAATTCAGTCTCGAAAAAAAAAGGGGCCAGGCGGCCCCGGGAAAACCCTGAATTGTAAGCAATCGCTGAATGGGGGTCAGACCACCCGCTTGAGCGTGGCAACGCTCGAAGCCGCAGCCTGGTCGCAAAGGTCCCCAAAACGCTGTCGTACCGAAGCCTCGATGCCTGCCGCATCCAGCCCCATCTCGGCCAGGAGCTTGGCAGGGTCGCCATGCTCGGTGAACACATCGGCAATGCCCAGCACTTGCACAGGGCACTGCACGCCCGCCGCTTGCAAAGCCTCGAGCACCGCGCTGCCCGCGCCGCCCAGGACCGTGCCCTCTTCGACCGTCACCAATGCTTTGTGCGTGCGCGCCAGTTCCAGCACAAGTTCAACATCGAGGGGCTTGGCCCAGCGCATGTTGGCCACGGTGGCGTTGAGCTTGTCAGCAGCGCTCAGGGCTGGGTACAGCAGCGTGCCAAAGGCCAAAATGGCCACACCCTGGCCTTGGCGGCGGATTTCACCCTTGCCAAAGGGCAAGGGCTGCAAGCCCGGTTGCACGGGCACCCCGGCACCTGCGCCTCGCGGGTAACGCACCGCCACGGCATGGTCTTGCTGGTGGGCGGTGGTCAAGAGCTGGCGGCATTCGTTTTCATCGGCGGGGCAGGCCACGCTGACGTTGGGAATGCAGCGCAAGAAGGGGATGTCGTACACGCCGGCATGGGTGGCCCCATCGGCGCCCACAATGCCGGCACGGTCAAGCGCCAACACCATGGGCAATTTCTGCAGTGCCACATCATGGATGAGTTGATCGTAGGCGCGCTGCAAAAAGGTGGAGTAAATCGCCACCACAGGCTTGAGGCCTTCACAGGCCAGGCCGGCGGCAAAGGTCACAGCGTGTTGCTCGGCAATGCCCACGTCGTAGTAACGCTCTGGAAAGCGTTTTTCAAATTCCACCAAGCCTGAGCCCTCGCGCATGGCAGGCGTGATGCCGACCACGCGGGGGTCCTGGGCGGCCATGTCACACAGCCATTGGCCGAACACCTGGGTGAAGGTGGTTTTGGCGGGGGCGGTGGACGGCACAATGCCGACCGCCGGGTCGAACTTGCCGGGGCCGTGGTACATGACCGGGTCGGCCTCGGCCAGTTTGTAGCCCTGCCCTTTGCGCGTGACCACGTGCAGGAATTGCGGGCCCTCCAATTGGCGGATGTTTTCGAGGGTCGGGATCAGCGAGTCCAGGTCGTGGCCATCGATGGGCCCGATGTAATTGAAGCCAAACTTCTCGAACAGGGTGGCGGGCACCACCATGCCTTTGGCATGCTCCTCAAAGCGCTTGGCCAGCTCAAACAAGGGCGGCGCGCCTTTGAGCACTTGCTTGCCGACTTCTTTGGCGGCCGAATAAAAACGACCGCTCATCAACTGGGCCAGGTAACGGTTCAGCGCACCCACAGGCGGGCTGATCGACATGTCGTTGTCATTGAGGATGACCAGCAGGTTGCTGTTGGACACGCCGCCGTTGTTCAAGGCCTCGAAGGCCATGCCGGCCGTCATCGCGCCATCGCCAATGATGGCCACAGCGCGGCGGTTCTCGCCCTTTTGCTTGGCCGCCAAGGCCATGCCCAAGGCCGCCGAGATGCTGGTGGACGAGTGGGCTGTGCCAAAGGCGTCGTATTCGCTTTCGACGCGGCGTGGAAAGCCACTGAGTCCACCAAGCTGCCGCAAGCTGGCCATGCGGTCACGCCGCCCGGTCAGAATTTTGTGCGGATAGGTTTGGTGGCCCACATCCCAAACCAGCCGGTCGTGCGGCGTGTTGAACACATAGTGCAAGGCAATGGTCAACTCCACCGTGCCCAAATTGGAGCTGAGGTGACCGCCGGTTTTGGAAACACTGTCCAGCAAATAGGCGCGCAACTCGTCGGCCAAGGGCTTGAGTTGCCCACGCCCCAGGCGGCGCAGGTCTTGCGGTGATTGAATGGTGTGCAGCAATGAAGTCATGTCAGTTGTTCCGGTTCACCACCATGTGGGCCAAAGCGCGCAGGGCAGCGGTGCGTGTCAGACCACTTTGGTCCAGGGCCTGCAGGGCTTGCGCCAGCAATTCTTGAGCGTAGGCACGGGACTGCTCCAGCCCCATGAGAGAGACAAAAGTAGGCTTGTCATTGGCAGCATCTTTGCCAACGGTTTTGCCCAAGGTGGCGGCATCGGAGACCACGTCCAACACATCGTCCACCACCTGAAACGCCACGCCCAGGGCTTGCGCATAGGTTTGCAGGGCGGGCCAGGCCGCGGCAGGCTGCAACGCGCAATCGGCGCCCAAAAGCACACTGCCCTCCAGCAAGGCGCCCGTTTTGAGGCGGTGCATCTGACGGAGTTGGGCCTCGTTCAAGGCCACGCCCACGCTGGCCAAATCAATGGCTTGCCCACCCGCCATGCCCGCATGACCCGAAGCCCGGGCCAGGCGCTGGCACAAACGCAGCTGCACCGCCACAGGAATGGGCGTGTCATCAGGGGTCAACAACTCAAAGGCCAAGGCCTGCAAGGCATCGCCTGCCAACAAGGCAGCGGCTTCGCCAAACTTGACATGCACCGTGGGTTTGCCACGGCGCAGCACGTCGTTGTCCATGCAGGGCATGTCATCGTGAACGAGGGAATAGGCATGGATCAACTCCGCCGCACAGGCAGCCCGCAGGGCTGCCTCATCGAGGGCAGCGTCTGGCACGCCTTGGGCCACGGCCTCGCGCGCCGCCAACACCAGCAAAGGGCGCAGGCGCTTGCCGCCATCGAGCACGGCGTACCGCATGGCGTCTCCCAGGCCCGCGGGCGCTTGGGCAGGGACCCAACGTTCCAGGGCCTGTTCGACGGTCAGCAAACGCTCGGCCGTCCAAGCTTGAAAGTCAAAGTTCGCTTGCATCAGGTGGGCGTCCAGGGTTTCAATGCGCCCTCGTCCAGCACTTTGATTTGCTGCTCGACCGCTGCCAGCTTGTCTTTGCAATAGGCAAGCAGGACAGCCCCGCGCTGGTAGGCGCCCAGCAACTGGTCCAAGGGCATTTGCCCGGACTCCATTTGGCTGACCAACTGCTCCAACTCACTCAAGGCGGTTTCGTAGTTCGGGGGTGCCTCAAGGGCAGCTTGGGGGGCAGAAGCCTTGGCCATGGCGTGAAATTGTGGTTCTGTGGGTAAAGCAACATTATCCTAGAACCCGGGTACAATCAGTGTCCCTCCCGGCTTGAGTGCCGGTTTTTTTTCCAGTTTCTCCCTGTGGGGAGTCTTTAGGTCAGGTCACCCATGTCTGATTTAAGTCTTCAACTGCAGCAGGCCTCGAGCCAACTTCCCGTCTCCAGTTATTTTGACGAAGCGCTTTACCAGCGCGAGATTGACGTTCTGTTCAAGAATGGCCCACGCTATGTCGGGCACAGCTTGGCTGTTCCCGAACAAGGTGACTACCATGCCCTGCCGCAAGAAAGCGGCGGACGGGCACTGGTGCACACCGCGCAGGGGGTGGAACTGGTGTCCAATGTGTGCCGCCATCGCCAGGCGGTCATGCTCAAAGGGCGCGGCAACCTGAATGCTGCCGGCTCGGGCACAGGGGGCAACATCGTCTGCCCGCTTCACCGCTGGACCTATGCCCCATCGGGCCAATTGTTGGGCGCGCCGCATTTTCAGCAAGACCCCTGCCTGAACCTGAACAATTACAAACTGCACAACTGGAACGGCCTGCTGTTTGAAGACAATGGCCGCGATATTGCGGCCGATCTGGCCGACATGGGGCCGCGCCACAAGCTGAATTTCGAAGGCTACGCCCTGGACCGCGTGGAATTGCATGAGTGCAATTACAACTGGAAGACCTTCATCGAGGTCTACCTGGAGGATTACCACGTGGGCCCCTTCCACCCTGGCCTGGGCCATTTTGTGACCTGCGACGATCTGCAGTGGGAATTCAAAAAAGAGTATTCGGTGCAAACCGTGGGCGTGGCCCAGCAGTTTGGCAAAGCCGGCAGCCCCACTTACGAACGCTGGAAGAAAGCCCTGCTGGCTTACCGCAATGGCCGCTTGCCCGAGCAAGGCGCGATTTGGCTCACCTACTACCCCCACATCATGGTCGAGTGGTACCCCCATGTGCTGACGGTCTCCACCTTGCACCCACTGGGGCCGCGCAAGACCCTGAACATGGTGGAGTTTTACTACCCCGAAGAAATTGTGGCTTTCGAGCGCGAATTTGTAGAGGCCCAACAGGCCGCCTACATGGAAACCTGCATCGAGGACGATGAAATCGCCGAACGCATGGACGCCGGCCGCCTCGCCTTGATGCAACGTGGCGACAACGAAGTCGGCCCCTACCAGAGCCCCATGGAAGATGGCATGCAGCACTTCCACGAGTGGTACCGCCGTCAACTCAACTTCTGAGCACCCTATGACCTCTCCCCTGATTTCGGTCGCCACCCTGCAGTCCTGGGTCGCGGCAAAGCGCCCCATGGTGATGTTTGACACCAGCTTCGACCTGATGGACCCGCAAAAGGGGCCCAACGGCTACGCCGAAGTGCACATCGCTGGTGCGCGCTATGCCAACCTGAACGAAGTGCTCAGTGCGCACAGCGCTGCGCAAGCGGTCAACGCAGGCCGCCACCCCCTGCCCCACCGCGAGATTTTTGCCGAATGGCTGGGGTCGCAAGGCGTTGCCAACGACACCGATGTGGTGGTCTACGATCGCAATGGCGTGAACTACGCCGGGCGCTTGTGGTGGATGCTGCGCTGGTGCGGGCACAGCCAGGTCAAGGTGCTCGATGGGGGGTTGCAAGCCTGGATTGCCGCTGGCGGTGCCACGGCCTCTGGCCCAGCCCCGGCCGCACAAGCCACCACCTACACGCTGCAACCCGCGCTGGCTGACCTGCGTCTCACAGCCGATGTTGCTGCCAAGCTGGTAAGCGCTGAGCAAACCATTCTGGACGCACGGGCCACGCCGCGCTTCAAAGGAGAAGTGGAGCCCATGGACCCGGTGGCCGGGCACATTCCGGGCGCCCTGAACCGGCCTTTCCCCATGAACTTGGGTGCTGATGGCCTGTTCAAGCCGGCGAGCCAATTGCGCGAAGAGTTTGAAACCTTGCTGGCCGGGCGTGACCCCGCCACGGTGGTTCACCACTGTGGCAGTGGCGTCAGCGCCGTGCCCAATATTCTGGCGATGGAAGTGGCCGGCCTGGGCAGCACCGCGCTGTACGCGGGCAGCTGGAGCGAGTGGTGCACCACCCCCGGCTTGCCGTGCGCCAAAGGCTGAGGGGCTGCCGCCCGTTTCAGTGACCGGTCAGCGCACTCACCACGCTGACCAGGGCAATGCCCGTCAACAGCCAGGCGATCTGTGCCAGCGTGGCTTGGGCGCTCAGGCGTTTTTGCAGCTGCGGAATCAGGTCTGCCAAGGCCACATAGATGTAGCTGCTGCTGGCCACGGTGAGCCAATAGGGCAAGATGCCCAAATGTTGTTCAAGCACGGTGTAGCCCACCAGTCCGCCCACCACGGTGACGCCACCCGCCATCAGCAACTTGAGCAAGGCGCTGCGGCCCTGTGTCAGGCCTTGGCGTAACACCACCAAGTCGCCCATGTGGTGCGGCACCTCATGGGCCAGCACGGCCACCGACGCGGCCACCCCCAAAGAGACATCGGCCATGAAGGCCGCTGCCACCAACACACCGTCTCCAAAGGCATGCACGCTGTCGCCTAGCAACACCGACCAACTGCCTATGGGATGCTCAGCGTGGTGAGGGTGTGCGTGCCCCGCATGGCTGTGATGCCCGTGATCGCCATGGGGCCCATGGTGGTGCTCATGACCGTGATGCCACAGCTCGGCTTTGTCCAGCAGGAAAAAGAAAACCAGGCCGACCAGCAAGGTCATGAACAAGCGGTGCGGGCTGACATCGGATTCAAAGGCCTCGGGCAGCAGCTGCATGAACGAAGTTGCCAGCAGCGCGCCGGCAGCCAGGCTCAGCAAATGTTGGGTGTAGCGCGACAGCAAGGCGTTGGCCAACACGGCTGCCAGCAAGACACTGCCCAGGCCTGCGGCCAGTGTCCCCATCAAAATCGCAAGCAAGGTCATGGCGCGATCATCTCAGATTCCATGCGCTTGCCTCAGGCCACGCCCTGCTGCTTGAACCAGGCCAGCGCGCGCTGCCAGCCGTCTTTGGCCTCTTTCTCGCGGTAAGTGGGACGGTAATCGGCATGAAACGCATGCGGCACGTCGGGGTAGACCACAAACTGGCTGGCCTGTGCGGCGGCATTACCGGTCTGTGCCGCCAGCGCCGCTTTCATGGCCTCCACCGAGGCCTGAGAAATGCCGGCATCCGCGCCGGCATACAGGCCGAGGGTAGGCGCCTTCAGTGCGGCCACACGGTCCAGCGGATGGCTGGGCAGGAAGTTTGTTTTATCCCCGGTGAGCCGGCCATACCAGGCCACGGCCGCCCGCAAGCGGGGGTTGTGTGTGGCGTAGAGCCAGGTGATGCGCCCGCCCCAGCAAAAGCCGGTGATGCCCAGTCGCGACACATCGCCACCCTGGGTGCCAGCCCACTGGACACAGGCATCCAGGTCGGCCATGACTTGCGCATCCGGCACCTTGTTGATGACCTCGGCAAACAGCTTGGCAATCTCGCCATACTCGCTCGGGTCCCCTTGCCGAATGAACAGCTCTGGCGCAATCGCCAGATAGCCCGCGTGCGCCAGACGGCGGGTGACGTCGGCAATGTATTCGTGCACGCCGAACACTTCGGAGATGACCAAGATGACGGGGCAATTCTTGGCCCCCGCCGGCATGCTGCGGTAGGCGGGCATCTTGAAGCCATTCACTTCGATGGTGACTTCACCGTGGAGCAAGCCTTCTCCCGAGGTCTTGATGGCGGTTTGCGCCACCAAGGGCATGGCGGTGGCCGCATAGCCCACGCCCAGCGCGGTTTGCAAGGCCAGGCGCCGCGTGGGCAGGGTATCAAGCCGCTGTGCATGCAACAAACTTTGAATTTCGGAATATTTTGAATTCATCATGTTCACCTCAATGTGCTTCGTCCCAATTACGCCCCACGCCCAACTCGGCGAGCAAAGGCACTTTCAATGCAGCCACGCCCGCCATCAGCGCAGGCACGGTGTCGCGCAGCCAGGCCACCTCTGATTCAGGCACCTCAAACACCAGTTCGTCATGCACCTGCATGATCATGCGCGTGCCGCGATGCTCTGCATCGAGCACTTGTTGCACTTTGACCATGCTCATCTTGATGAGGTCGGCGGCGGTGCCCTGCATGGGCGCGTTGATGGCGGCACGCTCGGCGCCCGCACGGCGCGGCCCGTTGGGCGAATTGATTTCTGGCAAGTACAAGCGGCGGCCAAACACGGTCTCCACAAAGCCTTGGCTTTTGGCCTGCAAGCGGGTGTCGTCCATGTAGCGCTTCACGCCGGCAAAACGCTGAAAGTAACGTTCGATGTAATTCTTGGCTGCGGTGTTGTCGATCGACAGGGCTTTGGCCAGGCCATAGGCGCTCATGCCGTAAATCAGGCCAAAGTTGATCACCTTGGCATAGCGGCGTTGCTCCGAGCTCACCTCATTGACTGCCAGCCCAAACACTTCGGCCGCGGTGGCACGGTGCACGTCCACGCCTTCATGGAAAGCGCGCAGCAAGGCCTCATCTTCGCTGATGTGCGCCATGATGCGCAGCTCGATCTGGCTGTAGTCGGCACTGGCAATGACATTGCCAGGCCCCGCCACAAAAGCCTCACGCACCCGCCGGCCCTCTGGCGTGCGAATGGGAATGTTCTGCAAATTCGGGTCGTTGCTGGACAAGCGCCCCGTGACCGCCACAGCCTGGGCGTAATGGGTGTGCACACGCCCGGTGCGCGGATGCGCCAGCGCCGCCAGTTTGTCGGTGTAAGTGCCCTTGAGCTTGGAGAGGCTGCGGTGTTCGAGAATTTTCGCGGGCAAGGGGTAATCTTCGGCCAGCTTTTCCAGCACTTCTTCATCGGTGCTGGGCGCGCCCGTGGCGGTTTTCTTCACCACCGGCAAACCGAGCTTGTTGAAAAAAATGTCCCCGATCTGTTTGGGCGAGCTGAGGTTGAAAGGCTGCTGCGCAATGGCATGCGCCTCTTGTTCCAGTTGCAAAATGCGCTGCCCGAGTTCGTGGCTTTGGCTGGCCAGGGTGGGCGCGTCAATCAGCACCCCATTGCGCTCGATGCGGTACAGCGCTTCACTGCTGGCCATCTCCAATTCGTAGATGCCACGCAAGCGGTCATCGGCTTGCAACCGTGGCCACAGCACCCGGTGCACATCCAGCGTCATGTCCGAGTCTTCACAAGAGTAGGTGGTGGCGCGCGCCACATCCACCTGGCTGAACGGAATTTGGTGCGCGCCCTTACCGCAGAGGTCTTCGTAGCTCAGACCCTTGCGTCCCACGTGACGCTCGGCCAGGCTGGCCAGGCCATGTGGCTTGTGCACTTCCAGCACGTAGCTTTGCAGCATGGTGTCGTGGGCATAGCCCTGCACTTCAATGCCATGGTTGGCAAACACATGGCGGTCGTATTTGACGTGTTGGCCCAGCTTGAGGGCAGCCGGGTTTTCCAGCCAGGGCTTCAATTGCGCCAGCACGGCCTCAAGCGGCAACTGATGGGGGGCATCCGGGCCCGCATGGGCCAAGGGGATGTATGCAGCCTCCCCCGGCTCGACGGAAAAACTGATGCCGACAATTTCGGCACGCATGTCGTCCAGCGAGGTGGTTTCGGTGTCCAACGCCACCAGTTCAGCGCGGGCCAGTTTGTCGAGCCAGGCGTCCAGTTGTGCCTGTGTCAGCACGGTTTCATAGTTCAAAGACTGCAGCGGCGAAGTCACTGGCAAGGGCTCATCAAACAAGCCGGGCATGGCCTGAGCGCCCGCTGCAGGGGTCGCCCCCTTTGACGTGGCAGAACCCGCATCGATGGCACGTGCAAGGCCTTTGAAGCCATATTTTTCGTAAAAAACCTTGAGGGACTGCGTGTCGGGCTCGCCCATTGTCAAGGCGTCCAAGGCCGGCAGGCTGGGCACCACCGGCAACAAGTCGCAGTCGGTTTTGATGGTCAGCAGTTGACGGCCCGTGGGCAGCCAGTCCAGGGCCTTGCGCAAATTCTCGCCGGCCACGCCCTTGACCTCGCCCGCGCGCGCCACCAGCGCGTCGAGCGAGCCGAACTCGGTCAGCCATTTGGCGGCGGTTTTGGGGCCGACTTTTTCCACGCCGGGCACGTTGTCCACCGCATCTCCCACCAGGGCCTGAAAATCGACCATCAGGCTGGGCGGCACGCCAAATTCGGCAGTCACGCCCGCCACATCGCGACGCTTGCCATTCATGGTGTCGATGATGGTGATGTGCTCGTTCACCAGCTGGCTCAGGTCCTTGTCGCCGCTGGACACAATCACCTCGATGCCTTGTGCCGAGGCCGTGCGCGCCAAGGTGCCAATGACATCGTCGGCTTCCACCCCGCCCACATCCAGCACGGTCCAGCCCAGGAGGCGCACGACTTCGTGGATGGGTTCTATCTGGGCCCGCAAATCGTCGGGCATGGGCGAGCGCTGGGCTTTGTAAGCCGGGTAAATTTCATCGCGGAAGGTGGGGCCTTTGGCATCGAAGACGCAGGCCGCATACAAGGCGGGGTATTCCTTGCGCAGGCTTTGCATCATGTTGATCATGCCGCGAATGGCGCCCGTGGCCGCGCTGGCAGGGTCGCCCGGCACGGCACGCAGGTCGGGCATGGCGTGAAACGCCCGGTAAAGGTAGCTGGAACCATCGACCAGCAACAAAAGAGGGGTGGCAGTCATGGGTGCATTGTGCCTTGGCAGACCCGGCCCTGGGAGCGCGCCCTACAATGTCACTTTCCCTGACCCACCCACCCGTTATTTGCTCTTTCATGGCCGTTTTCACCGAAGTCCTCGACAGCCAGGCCCAAGAACTGCTTGAACAGTTGCAACTGGGAGACCTCCAAAGCCTGGAAGGCATCCAGGGGGGCATTGAGAACACCAATTATTTTTTGACCAGCACCCAGGGAGAGTATGTGCTGACGCTGTTCGAGCGCCTGACGCATACCCAACTGCCCTTCTACCTTTACCTGATGAAGCACCTGGCGAGCCGAGGCATCCCCGTGCCCGACCCGCAAGCAGACCGCCAGGGCGACATCCTGCTCACCCTCTGCGGCAAGCCGGCAGCGGTGGTGAACCGCCTGCGGGGCCGCAGCCAGTTGCAACCCACGCCTGTTCATTGCGCGACCGTGGGGGCCATGTTGGCCCGCATGCACCTGGCGGGCCAGGATTTCGGCCGCGAACAACCGAACTTGCGCGGCCTCTCCTGGTGGGCCGACACCGTGCCGCTGGTGTTGCCGCATCTGAATGAAGACCAGTCGCGCTTGCTGCAACAAGAACTGGCCTTCCAACAGCATGTGGTGGCCACCTCGGCCTACGCGGCCTTGCCTTGTGGCCCGATTCACGCCGATTTGTTTCGCGACAACGTGATGTTTGAGGGCGAGACGCTGACCGGCTTTTTTGACTTTTACTTTGCGGGCGTGGACCGTTGGCTGTTTGACATCGCGGTGTGCCTGAACGATTGGTGCATCGAACACAGCACGGCCGCCTACCTGCCTGCCCATGGCCAGGCTTTTTTGCAGGCCTACCAAAGTGTCCGGCCGCTGCAAGCCGCCGAGCGCAGCTTGCTCAACCCCATGCTGCGGGCCGGCGCGCTGCGCTTTTGGATTTCCCGCTTGTGGGACTTTTACCTGCCGCGCGAAGCCAACCTCTTGCAACCCCACGACCCCACGCACTTCGAACGCGTCTTGCGTCAGCGCGTCCTCCACCCCTTGGCGCTGTGACACCATGAAACTCAACATCGTTCCGGCACGCACCGGCATTCTCTGGGTTCGCTTGGGCATTCGCACCTTTTGGCGCCAACCGATCGCCATGACCGGCCTGTTCTTCATGTTCATGGCGCTGATGTCCATCGCCTCCTTGCTGCCGTATGTGGGCGGCTTCTTGGCCCTGATGCTGTTGCCAGCAGCCACCCTGGGCCTGATGGCCGCAGCGCGCGAGGCCTTCCTGGGCAAATTCCCCATGCCCACGGTCTTGGTCAGCGCCTTCCGTGCCGGACAGCAACGCAAGAAAGACATGTTGGTGCTGGGTGTGCTTTACGCCATCAGTTTTTTGGTGGTGATGGCCCTGTCAGCCTTGCTGGATGGCGGCGATTTTGCTCGCCTGTACCTGATGGGCGGCACTTTCTCGCGCGAAACCTTGATGCGCGATGATTTTCAGGCCGCGATGTGGCTCTCCACGGTGCTTTACCTGCCGTTGTCCGCCCTGTTCTGGCATGCGCCAGCCCTGATCCATTGGCACGGTGTGTCGCCGGTCAAAAGCCTGTTTTTCAGCGCCATGGCCTGCCTGGGCAACTGGCGCGCCTTTCTGGTTTACATCTTCACCTGGCTGGGCGTGTTCGCAGCCGTGGCGCTGGGGGTGACGGTGGCCGCCGCCCTCACTGACAGTGCGGAACTGGCCTCGGTGATGTTGCTGCCCCTGATGTTGCTGATGGCGGCCATGTTTTTCACCTCCAGCTATTTCAGCTTTCACGACAGCTTCGTGACCGACCCCATCCTGGCCTGAGGCTCAGACTGGGGTCAGCTTGGCCACCGACAAGGCCAACCACTTGGTGCCATGCCTTGGGAAATTCACTTGCGCGCGCGCATCGTCGCCCGAGCCTTCCATGGTCATGACCGTGCCTTCGCCAAACTTGGTGTGAAACACCTGCAGCCCCGAGCGCACCCAGGCATTGGGACCGCTGGCCGCGCTTTGACGTGAGGCCACGACCACCGGCGCCTCGTGCGGCGCGGTGCTGATGGCAGCACCCGCGTTCCAGCCCCGATCTGCGCGCGGCGTGGATTTGCCAAAGAAGTTGTCGTTCCAGGGCGATGCCGTGGCGGCACCGGCTTTCGGGCTGAGCCACTTCAAGGTGTGCTCGGGCATCTCGTCGTAAAAGCGGCTCTTGATGTTGTAGCGGGTTTGGCCATGCAACATGCGCGTCTGCGCATGGCTGAGGTACAAACGCCGGCGGGCGCGTGTGACCGCCACGTACATCAGGCGGCGCTCTTCTTCGAGGCCTTCGTAATCGCTCATCGAGTTTTCGTGCGGGAACAAGCCTTCTTCCAGCCCGGTGATGAACACGCACTCGAACTCCAGGCCTTTGGCGGCATGCACCGTCATCAGCTGGATGGCGTCTTGTCCGGCTTGCGCCTGGTTGTCGCCGGCCTCCAACGCAGCATGCGTCAAAAATGCGGCCAAAGGCGAGAGGGTTTCGCCAGTGTCTGCATCCGTCATCAGGGCCGCAGCATCCCCTTCGCCGGCTTGCGGCAAGGCCACCACGTCACGTCCAAAACCCTCTTGCACCACAAAACTTTCGGCCGCGTTGACCAGTTCTTCCAGGTTCTCCACGCGATCGGCGCCTTCGCGTTCGGCCTTGTAATGCGTCAGCAGGCCGCTGTGGTCCAGCAGCAGCTCAATGATTTCGCGCAGCGACAAGCCCTGGGTTTGCTCACGCAGCACATCGATCTTGGCCACAAAGGCGCTCAGGTGCGTGCCCGCTTTGCCGCCCACTTGCGGCACGGCATTGTGCAAAGGCACATTGGCCGCGCGGGCCGCGTCTTGCAATTGCTCGATGCTGCGCGCGCCAATGCCACGCGGAGGGAAGTTCACCACCCGCAAAAAGCTGGTGTCGTCGCTGGGGTTCTCCAGCAATCGCAAATACGCCAGCGCATGCTTGATTTCTGCGCGCTCGAAAAAGCGCAAGCCCCCGTACACACGGTAGGGCAGGCCCGCATTGAACAGCGCGGTTTCAATCACCCGGCTTTGGGCGTTGCTGCGGTACAGAACGGCAATGTCGCTGCGTTGGGCCACGCCTTGTCGGCCATCGCCGTTTTGGCCATCGCGCAGCAGTTGCTTGACCTCCTCGACCAGCCATTGCGCCTCGGCGAAATCGCCGGGAGACTCCATGACCCGGACCAACTCGCCCAGGCCTTGGTCGGTGCGCAGGTTTTTGCCCAGCCGGGTTTTGTTGTGGCGAATCAGCTCGTTGGCGGTGTCCAGAATGGCGCCGCAGCTGCGGTAGTTTTGCTCCAGCTTGATCTGGTGGCGCACCGCATACTCGCGCACAAAATCGGCCATGTTGCCCACGCGTGCGCCCCGGAAGGCATAAATGCTCTGGTCATCGTCGCCCACCGCAAACACGGCGCTGTGCGCGCCTGAGAGCTGCTTGATCCAGGCGTATTGCAAACGGTTGGTGTCCTGAAATTCATCGATCAGGATGTGGCGAAAGCGCCGCTGGTAATGCTCGCGAATCGGGTCGTTGTCGCGCAGCAGCTCATACGAGCGCAGCATGAGCTCGCCAAAGTCCACCACGCCTTCGCGCTGGCATTGGTCTTCGTAAAGTTGGTAGATCTCGACCTTTTTGCGGGTGTCGGGATCCTGCGCAGGCACCGCGCTGGGTCGCAAGCCATCCTCCTTGCAGCCAGCGATGAACCATTGGGTTTGCTTGGGCGGGAAGCGCTCATCGTCGATGCTGAACTGTTTGTACAGCCGCTTGATGGCGGACAACTGGTCCTGGGTGTCCAAAATTTGAAACGTCTGCGGCAGGTTCGCCAGCTTCCAATGGGCGCGCAACAGCCGGTTGCACAGGCCGTGGAAAGTGCCAATCCACATGCCATGCACATTGACCGGCAGCATGGCGGTGAGGCGGGTCAGCATTTCCTTGGCGGCTTTGTTGGTGAACGTCACCGCCATCAAGCCGCCGGGAGAAATTTGGCCCGTTTGCAGCAGCCAGGCAATGCGCGTGGTCAACACCCTGGTTTTGCCCGAACCGGCGCCCGCCAAAATCAGCGCATGCTCCGCGGGCAGGGTGATGGCCGCCATTTGCTCGGGGTTGAGCCCTTGCATCAGGGCGCTGGCCGAGGGTGCACCGTTGGGGGTGGTGTCATGCGGCGACGCATCGCCAAAGCTGAAGGGGGATTGCATGGCGTGATTTTAGGGACCCCGTCCAAACCATGGGCTGCAAGCCGCGAAAAACTGCTGGTAGAATCAGACACCGGGCCCAAGATTCTTGCGCCCGGTTTTTTTGTGGCCCTTCGCCACGGGAACCGGCCAGGCCAAGTGCTCATTCTTTCAGTCTTACTCTGGAGTTGGGTTCATGGAAATTTTTGATTACGACAACATCCTGTTGTTGCCGCGCAAGTGCCGCGTTGAAAGCCGTTCGGAGTGCGATACCAGCGTCACGCTGGGCAACCACAGCTTCCGCATTCCCGTCGTTCCGGCCAACATGAAAACCGTGGTCAACGAAACCATTTGCGAGTACCTTGCCCGCAGCGGTTATTTCTACGTCATGCACCGCTTTGACCTGGACAATGTGGCCTTCGTGCGCGACATGAAGACCAAAGGCGTGTTTGCCTCGATTTCGCTGGGCGTCAAAAAGCCCGACTACGACACGGTCGACAAATTGGTGGCCGAGGGCCTGATCCCCGACTACATCACGATCGACATTGCTCACGGCCACGCCGACAGTGTGCAAAAGATGATTGGCTACCTGAAGCAAAAAATGCCTCAGGCCTTTGTCATTGCAGGCAACGTGGGTACGCCCGAAGCCGTGATTGACCTGGAAAACTGGGGCGCCGACGCCACCAAGGTCGGCATCGGCCCCGGCAAGGTGTGCATCACCAAGCTCAAAACCGGCTTTGGCACCGGCGGCTGGCAGTTGTCGGCGCTGAAATGGTGTGCCCGTGTGGCCACCAAGCCCATCATTGCCGATGGCGGCATTCGCGAGCACGGCGACATTGCCAAGAGCATTCGCTTTGGCGCCACCATGGTCATGATTGGCTCCATGCTGGCAGGGCACGAAGAAAGCCCCGGCCAAACCGTGGAAGTTGACGGCAAGCTGTACAAGGAATACTACGGCAGCGCCAGCGACTTCAACAAGGGCGAGTACAAGCACGTGGAAGGCAAGCGCATTCTCGAGCCCATCAAAGGCCAGCTGGCCGACACCCTGCGTGAAATGCAGGAAGACGTGCAAAGCTCGGTGTCTTATGCCGGCGGCACCAAGCTGATGGACATCCGCAAGGTCAACTACGTCATCTTGGGTGGCGACAACGCCGGCGAACACCTCCTGATGTAAGCCCCTTCGTCATTGCGCGGCCCCTTGGGGGCCGCGGCAATCTCCCTCCGGCGAAAGATCGCCGCGCTGCGCTCGCGATGACGGGGGTGAAGGGTGTCGCAGAGTCGATCCTTGGGGTGACTGTTGTGGGCACAAAGCTCTATATTCGAGGTCATGCATTTTCATGACCTCGAATCTCCAGGAGACACCATGCCCCGCACTTCCACACTTCGTCGCAGCATCCTTCTCGCCATGCTCGGCTTGGGCACGGCAACGGCCACACTCGCGCAATCCTGGCCTGACAAGCCCATCAAGATCATTGTGGGCTTTGCGCCGGGGGGCTTCACCGATGTCCTGGCCCGAACCATCGGCCAAAAGCTGCAAGATCGCCTGGGACAACCCGTGGTGGTCGAGAACAAGGCCGGTGCCGCTGGCACGCTGGGGGCCGATCTGGTCGCCAAAGCCAAGCCCGACGGCTACACCTTGTTGCTGGGTCACAGCAACTCCAATGCGGTGGCGCCTGCGCTCTATCCCAAGTTGCCTTACGACGTGGTGAAAGATTTTTCACCCATCGTGCGCATTGCCAGCACGCCGCTGTTGTTGACGGTTCACCCTGGCGTCGCCGCCACTGACGTCAAGTCATTCATCGCGCTGGCAAAAAGCAAGCCCAATGGCCTGGCCTTTGCCTCCTCCGGCAGTGGCAGCTCGCAGCACATGGCTGCCGCCCGCTTCATGCTGGTCACCAAAACAGAGATGACCCATGTGCCCTACAAAGGCAGCGGGCAGGCCATTGTGGATTTGCTGGCTGGCAACGTGAACTTGAATTTCGAAAGCCCGCCCAATGTCTTGCCGCACTTGCAAACGGGCAAGTTGCGCGCCCTGGCCATCACCAGCGAAAAACGCTCACCGCTGCTGCCCAACGTGCCCACGCTGGCCGAGGCCGGCGTGCCCAACGCCGAAATGTTGCAATGGTTTGCCTTGCTCGGCCCTGCCAACTTGCCACGCAACATCGTGCAGCGCCTGAACGCCGAGGTCAACGCCATTCTGAAGCAAGCGGATGTCGCTGAAAAAATTGCCTCGCAAGGCGGCGAGATCATTGGCGGCACGGCGGAAGAGTTCACCGCCTTCCTGCCCAAAGACACCGCAGCTTGGGACCGCCTGGTCAAAGAAGCCAACATCCGCCTGGATTGAAAACCATCCACCATGAACATCAAAACCTCCGACCTCTGCGATGCCTGCCCCGAAGCCGAGGCTTGTGCCCTGCCCTTTCAAAGTTACGGCGCACGACGCGCTTTTGCAGGCAACATCCGAACCCTGCGCTGCTTCGAAGACATTGGCCTGATGCGCAACACCGTGAACCAGCCGGGCAACGGCCAGGTGCTGGTCATTGACGGCGGCGGCTCCCTCGCACGCGCCTTGTTTGGCGATGTCATGGCCGACATCGCCTCGCGCAATGGCTGGGCCGGCCTGGTCATTCATGGCGTCATCCGCGACGCGGTGGAAATCAATGGCATGGCCATCGGCGTGAAGTCGCTGGGCACGGTGCCCCGTCGCGGCGAACGCACGGGCGCTGGCGAAGTGGATGTGCCGGTGCGCTTTGGCGGCGTCACCTTCACGCCAGGCCAGCGCCTGGTCGCCGATGAGGACGGCGTCATCGTGCTGCCCATGGGGCTGACTGAAAACGACATCGCGGTAGACGAAGTCGTGGCCGCCACGGCGGCTTATGCCGCCAGCGCGGGCAAGCCGGCATGACGCCCAGGACCTTGTACCAAAAGATCGTTGACCAGCACACGGTGCGGCCGTTGGGCAAGGATGGGCAAATCCTGCTGTACATCGATCGTCAAGTTCTCAACGAATACACCAGCCCGCAGGCCTTTGCAGCCCTGCATGCCGCCCAAAGAGGCGTCTGGCGAGCGTCATCCTCACTGGCGGTGGTGGACCACGTCAACCCCACCACCCCCGAGCGCAATGCGCGCACCATGGTGATCGCCGATGCCGACCGCTCGCGCCAGGTGCACACGCTGGCAGAGAATTGCCAACGCCACGGCATCGCGCTGTTCGACATGCTGGACGATCGCCAGGGCATCGAGCATGTGGTGGCCAGCGAGCAAGGCCTGGTGCTGCCCGGCATGGTGATCGCGGCAGGCGACAGCCACACCACCTCGCACGGCGCCATGGGCGCCTTGGGCTTTGGCATTGGCAGCAGTGAAATCGAGCATTTGCTGGCCACGCAAACCCTGGTTTACACGGTCATGAAAAACATGCGCGTGCAGGTCACTGGCCAACTCGGCGCAGGCCTGACCGCCAAAGACCTGGTGCTGGCCTTGATTCGCCAAATTGGCGCCGATGGCGCCACGGGCTACGTCATCGAGTACACCGGCGAAGCCATTGCCGCCATGGGCGTGGAAGGCCGCCTGACCTTGTGCAACATGAGCGTGGAGGCTGCAGCGCGCGGCGCCATCGTGGCACCGGATGACACCCTGTTCCATTACCTGCAAGGCCGGGCCTTTGCGCCCAAAGGCGAACACTGGGACACCGCCGTCACCGCCTGGCGACAACTGCACAGCGACCCTGAGGCCTTGTTTGAGCGCGAAGTGACGATCGATGCTTCGGCCATCGCACCCATGGTGACCTGGGGCACCAGCCCGGACCAGGGCGATGCCATTGGCGCCGCAGTGCCCGACCCTGCACATGAAGCCGACGCCACGCGCCGGCGCAGCATGGTGCGTGCGCTGGACTACATGGGCTTGCAACCGGGCCAAGCGCTGGAAGGCTTGCCCATCAGCCATGCCTTCATTGGCTCCTGTACCAACAGCCGCCTGGACGATTTGCGCGATGCTGCCCGCGTGCTGCGGGGGCGGCGGGTGGCACAGGGGGTGCGCGCCATGGTGGTGCCGGGCTCCACCTCGGTGCGACAACAAGCCGAGGCCGAAGGCATCGCGCAGGTGTTCATCGAGGCCGGCTTTGAATGGCGACAAGCCGGCTGCTCCATGTGCGTGGCCATGAACGACGATCACTTGAACCCTGGCGACCGCTGCGCCTCCAGCACCAACCGCAATTTTGAAGGCCGGCAAGGCGCCGGCGCGCGCACCCACCTGATGAGCCCCGCCATGGTGGCCGCCGCGGCGGTCAGCGGGGTCCTCACCGATGTGCGCCGACTGTTGCCGAACTGAGGACGCCCCGCATGGAAGCTTTTCATTCATTGACCGGCATCGCTGCAGCCCTGCCCCAAGCCCATGTGGACACCGATCAAATCATGCCCAAGCAATTTCTGCGCGGTATTGATCGCCAAGGTCTGAGTCAGGGGTTTTTGTTTGACATGCGCTTTGAAGCGCCGGGCAAGCCACGCCCCGACTTTGTGTTGAACCGTGCGCCTTGGCAGCAGGCTGCGCTGCTGATCACCGGACCCAATTTTGGTTGCGGCTCCAGCCGTGAGCATGCGGTGTGGGGGCTGCGCGAACTGGGTCTGCGCTGTGTCATTGGCAGCAGCTTTGGCGGTATCTTCAGCGACAACTGCGCGCGCAATGGCGTGCCCGCCATTGTGTTGCCATCACAGGACGTGGATCGCTTGCTGGCCTTGGCCACAGACCCCGAACGCTGCGTCATGACCGTCGACCTGCAAGCCCAAACCATCACCACGCCGGGCGATGGCAAGGTGCTGTCGTTTGAATTCGACCCCTTGCGCAAGCACATGCTGCTCAACGGGCTGGATGCCGTGGGCCTGACACTGCAGTACGCCGACGACATCCGCCGCTTCGAACAAGGCTATTTGAAACAGCGGCCTTGGCTCGCAGTCTGAGTCGCTGACTTTTTTTTCAGCGCGGAGTTTCAGCGAACCATGCAGGGTCGCTTGTTGTCAAACTTCCAACCGGGTATGAGGTATTGCATGGCCACCGCATCGTCGCGGGCGCCCAGGCCGTGCTGCAAATACAACTGATGTGCCGCCGCCACTTTGCTGCGGTCCAAGGTCACACCCAAGCCGGGCTTTTGGGGCACTTGCACATGGCCATCCACAATTTGCAAGGGCACCTCGGTCAAGCCATGGCCGTCCTGCCAGATCCAATGGGTGTCGATGGCCGTCACTTTGCCAGGCGCCGCCGCCGCCACGTGGGTGAACATCGCCAGCGACACATCAAAGTGGTTGTTGGAATGAGAGCCCCAGGTCAGACCCCAGTCGCGACAGGTTTGGGCCACCCGCACCGAGCCTGCCATGGTCCAGAAGTGCGGGTCGGCCAGGGGGATGTCCACGCTTTGCAGCGAAAGCGAATGCGCCATTTGCCGCCAATCGGTGGCCACCATGTTGGTGGCGGTGGGCAAGCCGGTGGCGCGCCGAAACTCCGCCATCACCTCGCGGCCACTGAAGCCTTCTTCGGCACCGCAAGGGTCTTCGGCATAAGCCACCACCCCTTGCATGTCGCGCATCAGCCGAATCGCGTCTTTGAGCAGCCAGCCGCCGTTCGGGTCGAGCGTGACACGCGCTTGCGGAAAGCGCGCATGCAAAGCCTTGACCGCTTCGATTTCTTCCTCGCCGGACAACACGCCGCCCTTCAGCTTGAAATCGTTGAAGCCATATTTTTCGCGCGCCGCTTCGGCCAGGCGCACCACCGACTCGGGCGTCATGGCCTCCTCGTTGCGCAAGCGGAACCAGGCGTTGTCGGCGTCGGGCTCGCTGCGATAAGCCAAGTCGGTGCGGGTGCGATCGCCGACAAAAAACAGATAGCCCAGCATTTCCACCGAGGAACGCTGTTGGCCTTCGCCAAGCAAAGCGGCCACGGGCAGATCCAGGTACTTGCCCAGCAAGTCCAGCATGGCGGCTTCCACCGCGGTGATCGCGTGGATGGTGGTGCGCAAGTCAAAGGTCTGCAAGCCACGGCCGCCAGCGTCACGGTCTGCAAATTGGGTGCGCATAGCGTTCATCACGGCTTGCACATTACCGATCGGTTGCCCCACCACCAAGGCAGTGGCATCTTCGATGGTCGCGCGAATTTTTTCGCCGCCAGGCACTTCACCAATGCCCGTCTGGCCAGAGCTGTCCGTGAGGATCACGATGTTGCGCGTGAAAAACGGGCCGTGTGCGCCCGACAGGTTCATGAGCATGCTGTCATGTCCTGCCACAGGAATCACTTCGAGGTGGGTGATGCGAGGGGTTGAGGTACGTGTCATCCGTTGGCCTTGGAAGGGTGATTTTCTGGACAGTTTATGCCAGTGAGCAAAAGCATGCTCAGGCTCCTTCATGTTTTGTGCATCGCCATAGAAAAGCCAACCGTCTGCTGAAGCCAAACGACCCGCCTAAAATCAGGCCAAGGCCACCCCACAGCATGGAGACCCAATGAAGCCGCTGACCATCCAGATGAACGACCAGGACAATGTGGCCATCGTGGCCAACAACGGTGGTTTGCCCGCGGGCACCGTGCTGGCTGACGGCCTGGTGCTGAAAGACGCGGTACCCCAAGGCCACAAAGTGGCCCTGACGGACTTGCCCGCCAAGTCGGCCGTGGTGCGCTATGGCATCCCGATTGGTTACGCCCTGAAAGACATTCCTGCAGGCAGCTGGGTTCATGAGCGCTTGCTCGACATGCCGACCGCGCGCGAACTCGACAACTTGCCCATCGCGACCGTGAAGCCCGCGCCTCAGCCTGCGCTGGAAGGCTACACGTTTGAGGGCTACCGCAACGCCGATGGCTCGGTCGGCACCCGCAACATTTTGGCCATCACCACCACGGTGCAATGCGTCTCGGGGGTGGTGGACTATGCAGTGCAGCGCATCAAGTCAGAACTCTTGCCCAAGTACCCGCAGGTCGACGATGTGGTGGGCCTGGAGCACACCTACGGCTGCGGCGTGGCCATCGATGCCGAGGGCGCCGAGATTCCCATCCGCACCTTGCGCAACATCAGCCTGAACCCGAATTTTGGCGGCGAGGTGATGGTGGTCAGCTTGGGCTGTGAAAAGCTTCCTCCCGAGCGACTCATGCCCCCTGGCACCATTCCCATCACCGATCAGCGCGGCGACGCGCAAGAGCTGGATGTGGTCTGCCTGCAAGACGATGCGCATGTGGGCTTCCTGTCGATGATTGACGCCATCTTGGCCACGGCCGAGCAGCACCTGCAGCGCCTGAATGCGCGTCGTCGCGTCACGGTGCCGGCCAGCGAACTCGTGGTGGGGGTGCAGTGCGGCGGCAGCGACGCTTTATCGGGCGTCACGGCCAATCCGGCCGTAGGCTATTGCACCGACTTGCTGGTCCGTGCTGGCGCCAGCGTGATGTTCTCGGAGGTCACCGAGGTGCGCGACGGCATCGACCAACTCACCTCGCGCGCCACCACGCCGGAAGTGGCCCAGGCCATGATTCGCGAAATGGCCTGGTACGACGCCTACCTGCAGCGCGGCAAAGTGGACCGCAGCGCCAACACCACGCCAGGCAACAAAAAGGGCGGCCTGTCCAACATCGTGGAAAAAGCCATGGGCTCGATCATCAAATCGGGCACCTCGCCCATCGCTGGCGTGCTGTCACCCGGCGACAAGCTCAAGCAAAAAGGGCTGATCTACGCTGCCACACCGGCCAGCGATTTCATCTGCGGCACCTTGCAACTGGCCGCAGGCATGAACCTGCATGTGTTCACCACCGGCCGCGGCACACCCTACGGCCTGGCGCAGGTGCCTGTGATCAAAGTGGCCACCCGCAGCGACCTGGCACGCCGCTGGCATGACCTGATGGACGTCAATGCGGGCACCATTGCCGATGGCGACAAAACCATTGAAGAAGTGGGTTGGGAGCTGTTCCACCTCATGCTGGAGATTGCCAGCGGCCGCAAGAAAACCTATGCCGAGCAATGGAAGCTGCACAACGCCCTGGCTTTGTTCAATCCGGCGCCGGTGACCTGAGCGCGCATCGCTGAAAAAGGTCTACGACGTGTGCAAGCCTGCTCAACACACGGCACAGTTTCAAACGCCTTGATGGCCCGGCGCTGACTGAATCATGGCCACCATCTGATCGAGGGCGACGCCCCAACCTTGTTCGAATCCCATGGCCGCGTGGGTCTGACAGCCTTTTTCATCGGCATGCTTCACGGTGGCCATGTACAGCGTACCCCCTTCGTGATCGGTCAATTCAATGATGGCCGTGAACATGAAGCCCGCTTCGTCCGAACCGCAGGTTTCGGTCATCAAACTTGGTCGAAAGCCTGCAGAGAGCGCGTTGGTCCACACCAGCCGCTTGTGAGTCTCGACCTCCAGGTAGCAGCCCAGGTTGGGGAACAACTGGCCTTCAGGCGACTGCATGGTGGTTCGAAAGAGACCCCCAGGACGCAAATCGATTTCGCAGTCAATGGTGACCCAGGGACGAGGGCAGAACCAGGGCTTGAGCCGCTCGGGCTCGGTCCAGGCGCGCCAGATTTCTGTGCGGGGGACGGGCACGGTGCGAGAGAAGTGGAGATCCAACTGCGGAGCGGTTTGCATGGTGCCGAGATTAACAAAGATTTTCAGGTAACACCACGACAGGTGTCACCGCCAAAGGTCTGTGTACGTCCCAGCGGGATCATAATCGCTGGCCTGCTTCGCGGGATTGAAGCGCCGACTGCCGCGAGGGTCTGTGCCCCGACCTGCAAGGTACAACCAGTTGCCCTGGTTGCTGTACACATCGAAGTCGATCAGTTGCGACTCAAACCATGCGGCGCCGGCACGCCAGTCGCATTGAAGATCGTGAATCAGGTAGCTGGCGACGTTTTGTCGCATGCGGTTTGAAAGGTAGCCGGTCAGTGCCAGCTCACGCATGGCAGCATCAATGAAAGGCTGACCTGTTTCACCCTGGCACCATTGTTGAAAGGCGCGCGGGTGGTGCGCCGGCGCTGGCAAGTCGGTCAGCCCCTGTGGTCGATAAAGCCGCACACCGTGCTTGCGGTGTAACCACCGGAAGTGATCCCGCCACAGCAACTCAAAGCAGATCCAATATGTGCTTTCGTTGACGCCCTGTTTTTGCTCAAACGCTGCAATGGCAGACCAGGCTTGGCGCGGCGACAACGCACCCGTGGCCAGCCAAGGCGACCACTTGGTTGAGTAGTCCACGCCCATCAGTTCATTGCGTGTGGTTTTGTAAGTGCTGGGCAATCCTCGGCGGCAGTAGTCAGCCACATGCGCCAAGGCCGCGCGCTCTGCGCCATGGAATGCTGGCGATGCCATGGGAAAAGAAGTGCGCGCATCTTGCACCGGTGAAAGGGTTGCGGAAACGCCTGGCCAAGTTTGCAGATGGCTGGAGCATGGCGCCAGCACCGACTCTGGCGGCAAGGGTGGCATTTGATGGACAGCGGGCAGAGGCGGTGTGGGTTGGATGTGGTTTTTTTCCAAGACTTGCCGAAAACGCGTGAAGGTGTCAGGCGCCTCCTCTGGCGCAAAAGGCAGCGACTCGGGCGCCATCAACGTGGATTGCCAAATCGTTTGAACCGTCACCCCGCGTTCTTGCAACTTTTGAATTTGCAAGGCTTCATAGGGCGTACAAATTTCTTCGCAGACCAACAGGGGCTGATGAAGAGACTGCGACAAGCCGGCCAGAATTTCCACCGGCTGCCCTTTGAACGTCAGCAGCTGGCTTCCCAACTCGGCTAACTGTTTAGACAAGCCCTGCAAAGCCATGGCCGTCCAGGCCTGGCGACGGGGCCCAACGCGAACAAAATCCCATGCGGTTTGACTGTCCTGGTCTGCATCGGCAATGTAAACCGGCAACAGCCAAACCCGATGATCCAAGGCGTACTTCACCGCCTGCTGCAAGGCCGGCTGGTCGTGCATGCGCAAATCCTGGCGAAACCAGTAAATGACGCCGGGGGCTTCAGGCAGCTTGCTCACGAAACCTTTAGGCGCTCACGCGCAATGGCCGAGACGCCGTTCTTGCGAATCATCCACTGAATGGGCAGCGAGCCTGCCTGCAACGCCAAACGGGTGGCCTGGCTTTGCAATGCACAAGCGGGCTGTCGGCCAATGAGGCTCAACACCCAGGGCGGCATGACATCCATCGCACTCTTTAAAACCAAAGCAATGAAGGGCCGATCCAACACGTCCGTGGGATAGGCTTCAATGATGCGCAATATTTCCTGAGCGCGCGCATCAAAGCGAAGGGCCGGCTGATAGTTCAGCAAGGCTGCATTGGCCGCTTGCAAAGTCAGCGGCAAATCCCCCGCACCAAGCAAGCCACCGATGCGCGACATTTCGCGGATGTATTGGTCGCATTGAGCGGCCGTCAGTGGCTGCAACGCAAGGTGTTGGTAGGCAGCCAAAAACGAAGTGATCTCGGCCAGATGAACCCAGCGAATCAAGTCGGGCTCGTTCGCGCTGTAGGGCTGCCCCTGCAAGTCGAGACCGCGCACCTTGGCATGAATGGCATTCACGCGCTCGATGGCCTTGAGCGCGACCGGCTCGGCCGCGTAAGTGGTGAGCGCCACGAAATACGCCGTTCGCCCCAATCTTGCGCGCAAGTTGTGACGAAAATCGGAGTGGTCCCACACCGCCGCCAAGGCCCTTGGGTGCAAGCACTGAATGATGAGGGACGACAAGCCGCCCACCATCATCACCGTGAGGTCTTCGTGAACCCGCCATGCCATGGAATCCGGGCCCAAAAGGCCAGGATCACCCTTGGGCTGTTTAAAAACATCCAGCGACCCCACCGAACCCGTGATGCGGCGAATCCGTTCACCAATGAGGTTCACGAGCAGTTCTTCAGTGAGCGCTTTTGTAACCATCACAAGCAACCGCGACAAGACCCTTTGGAGTGGCAGAACATTTTGCGGTCATTCTCCTCTCAAAACCCACGCCCCTAGAATTCAAGGGTCATTCACGCCCTCCATCGATTGAAGCCATGAGCTACCAGCTGGTTTGGTTCAAACGCGACTTGCGATGGCAAGACCACACTGCCCTTGCCGAGGCCTCGAAGCGGGGCAAGCTTCGCTGCATTTACATCGTGGAACCAGGGCTTTGGCAACAACCCGATGCCGCTTTGCAGCATTTCGAGTTTGTGCGCGAATCCTTGCATGCACTGGATGCTGCCTTGCGCCCACTGGGTGGCTGCATTGAAATACACGTGGGTGAAGCCAGTCAGGTGCTGTCTCGCATTTGGCGCGAAGCGCCCTTTGCAAACCTGCACTCGCACCAAGAAACTGGCAACCACTGGACCTACCAACGCGACCTGCAAGTTGCGGCCTGGTGCAAAGCGCATGACATCGCCTGGCATGAGCATGCGCAATTTGGCGTGGTGCGCGCCCTCAAGCGCAGAGACGGCTGGCAAACCGCTTGGGAAGCGCACATGCAATCGGCGCAACAAGACCTGTCGCCGCCGGTTTTTTGGAAAACACCCTCCCCCGAGCCCTTGCTTTTACTGGCCCCCCACCATCTGACACATGACCCGCCGCTGCGACAAAGAGGCGGACGGGCAGAGGGTCTGGCCGCATTGCACAGTTTTTTGAAAGCGCGCAGCTTGGGTTACCGTGGCGGTATCTCCTCGCCCCTGTCCGCGCCCGACGCCTGCTCCAGGCTGTCGCCTTACCTGTCCTGGGGCTGCCTGAGCATGCGCGAGGTGGTGCAGGCTACGCGCGAGCAACTCGCTGCCCTGCCACCGCAAGCGGTACGCCATCGGGCGGGGCTGACCGCCTTCATCAGCCGCTTGCATTGGCACTGTCACTTCATTCAAAAGCTGGAGTCAGAACCCGCCATCGAATGGCACAACATGCACCGGGGCTACGACAACCTGCGCGAGCAGGAATTCAACATGGCGCACTTTGAGGCGCTTCAGGCGGCAAGAACAGGCTGGCCCATGGTGGACGCCTGCGTCACCATGCTGCGGGAAACGGGTTGGCTGAATTTTCGGATGCGCGCGATGCTGGTCTCGGTGGCTGCCTACCCCCTGTGGCTGCATTGGCGCCCCGTGGGCGAATGGTTGGCCCGCCAATTTTTAGACTACGAGCCAGGCATTCATTGGAGCCAACTGCAAATGCAATCGGGCACCACCGGCATCAACACCACGCGCATTTACAACCCCATCAAACAAGCGCAAGACCACGACCCGCATGGCACGTTTGTCAGGCGCTGGTTGCCCGCCATGCGCAACGTGCCCGCCACCTGGTTGTGGCAGCCCTGGCTGATGCCCAGCGCCCTGCAACACAGCCTAGGGCTGCAAGTGGGTGTGGACATTCCACAGCCCCTGGTGGACTGCGAGCAAGCCACCCGAACAGCCAAGCAAAGGATTTACGAAAGACGCCATGCCCCCGAGGTGCGCTCGGGCCGCCAAGCGGTGATTGACAAGCATGCCTCGCGAAAAACTTTGCCGTCGAAGAAAGCCGCCAGCAAGGCACGCGCACCCGCCGTGCAACAAATGGGCTTTGACTTCGAATGAGCTTTGCCACTGGGTCTCGCGCATGAGGAAGCGCACCTCTGCCTGGGTTTTGCTCCTGGTCGCTGCAGGGGTGCTTTTGTCGCACCTGTCCTGGGAAGAAAAAGACAATGGCCACCTGCTGCTGGTGGATGGCGTTCCCCTGGATGTGCTGGGCATTGCCAGAGACCGCTGGACGCAGCTCAACCGACAATGCGCTGCCGTTGCTCGCCTGGGTGAAACCCATCCGCAGTTTTCACAGACACGGAGCGTCATTCAAGCCTACAGCCCACCGGCCTCCGCATCGGCGCAACTCCAAAGCCTTTGGTCGATGGACGATTGGCTGTTGGCAGAAGTGGCCTTCAACGACCTGCTGCCTGCGGTGGTGCTGCTTCGCGCCACGGAGAAAGAGCTGGCCGTTCTGCCCGATGCGGTTTGGAGTGGTTACACCCGCCCCTGGAAGGCGGCGCCTTACATCCGGCAATACCTGAAACAACGCGGGCATCCGGTGCCCACCGCCTTGTTCGATTGCTTTGAGCCGCAAAGCGAGGCGTTTCGGTAGCTTTATTTTCGGTTGAGCACCCGTCGCATTTCACCCTCTTTGGCATTTTTGAACTTGACTTGGAGTGCCGATTGGCAGAACCCCTCTCATTTCAACCCGTACCACACACCACGCCCGCTGCCGTGCTGCTCCAGATGGTTGCGCTCGTTCAAGTCTCGGAAATGCTGCTTGAGGGTGTTGCGACTGGCGCCAGTCAGTTTGATGGCATCCATCATCGTGACGCGGCCGTGCTCTCGAGCGAATTCGACAATCTGCAGTGACAGCTCGGGCAACTTGGCCAGCACCATCTTTTCCCGCTCGACCTTCTTCTCTAGGCGCCGAACCTGTTCTGCCAGAGAGCGCAAGAAGAACACCAACCACGGTTGCCAGTTGGGTGACTGCGTGCGGATGGTTCCCTGTGTCTGGCGCAGGGCCAGGTAATAGGCTTCCTTGTTCAACTCGATCACGCTCTCCAGCGAGCTGTAGGGCACATAGGCGTACCCGGCCTGGATCAGCAGCAGTGTCGTCAGCACCCGACTCAAACGACCGTTGCCATCCTGAAAGGGGTGGATTTCCAAAAACACCACAACGAAGATCGCGATGATCAACAAGGGATGCAGGTGCGCCTTTTCCCGCTCGGCATTCACCCATGACAACAATTCAACCATCCGCCGTGGGGTGTCAAATGGCGAAGCCGTCTCGAAGACGATGCCAATCTGTGTCCCGTTTTCATCAAATGCGGCGACGCTGTTTGAGTGAGTCTTGTACTGCCCCCGGTGGCGGGCATCCTTCTCACTGTGAGTCAGCAGAACCTGGTGCAGTTGCATGACGTGGTTCTCGTTGAATGGGATGTCCTGCCACGAACTGAACACCATCTCCATGAGTTCAGCGTAACCAGCCACCTCCTGTTCATCGCGAGTGTCGAAGGACTTGATGGGCAGGTTGGAGAGCAGGCGCTCCACCTCTCGGTCAGTCAGCTTGCTGCCCTCGATTCGGGTCGACGAGCCGATGCTTTCAATGGTCGCCACCCGCCGCAGCGCCGAAAGGCGATCGGGCGCAAGTGTTCCCAAGGCCCGCCATGCGCCCTTGAATTCGTCGATCCGGGCAATCAGACTCAGAATCTCGGGGGTGATTTGAAGGGAGTCTGAACGTAGCATGAAGCCAATAATACACCCATTAACACCCATTTATAGGATTTTCAGCGCAAATCCGACCGCAACCAGGCTATACCCCCAGCACCAACAGCGCTTCATCACGCCAGCACTGAGCCGCGGCCACATACCCTTCCCAAACACAGACGTTGCAGCCGCGTCATGCAACGGCCACTGCGCCACATCTGCGGGTGTTGACGGCATCGAGATCCAAACTGTAAAAACGGCCTGCAGTATTGTGAACTGTAAGCCAATTACTCCTTTGCAGCGTTAACGGACATCGGCTTACAGTGACGACTGCCAGCTATCGGCCAGAAGCAGTCGGCCGTAACCTATCCCAAAAGCAGCCACACCCTGTCAATTCAGGTGTACGGCAGGGTTCAAGTTGACTTTTGTCATAATTGCAACATGCACACCCTGCGCAGCTCCAAACTTATCGCCAAACTGGTGTTGGTTTGGTTCGCGCTGTTTTTGGGTTCTGCCATCGCCTCCACAGTCATCAAGCCGGGCAGCATGCAAATGGTTTGTACTGCCGGTGGTGGCATGAAAATGGTGGACATGACTGGGGATGATGGGGAACTCAAAGCCTCAGCCAGTATGGACTGCCCACTGTGTGCTTCTGTCACGGCTCCGCCCCCACCGCTGACCGTTCACTTCGAGAAACTGTCCCCCCTGGCGCATGCCCTGCACCCTGTTGCAGCTGCCCACATTGCGTCTGTCACTGCCCCGCCGCTCCCATCGCGAGGGCCTCCAACTTCTCTCCTGTAACTCGCCAGGTCGGCTAGTTGCCCCTGGTATTCGGCATCACCTGCGCGCTCGCAGGTGATCTGTGTCGTATTCGTTCAGGAGTTGGATATGGAAAAGTCCCTCAAAAAGGGCGAATCACTTTTCAGAGAAGGTGATTCGGGAACATTGTGGCGTGTGGAGCAAGGAGCCATCTTGCTTCAAAAGGCAACGGAAGATGGTGTCGCTCTCACTCAAATGGCTTTGCCAGGCGACATCATTGGCTTGGAAGGCCTTTGCAATCGGCCATACACAAATTCAGCAGTCGCATTGGTTGAAACCAAGCTGATCCAGCAGGGTGTCTCCGGTGATTTCAGTGCCTTTGCTGCTGTGGCAGAGGCCTACTTTCAACAGCAGCAGCGCATGCATGACATGTCCAAGTTAAGGACTGGCTCGGTGGCGTCACGCTTGAAGTACCTGGTTCAGATGCTTGCCAAAAGCAAAGACGGCACGCGGGAAAAACTGGATCGCAAAGACTTACCCACCCTTCGAGAAATGTCCCAAATCATGGACATCACAGGTGAAACCATTTGCCGTGAACTAAAAGCCCTGTTTCCGCAGGTCGACAAAACAAACCCATCGAAAGCATCAGCCATCAATGATGCATTTCCATTGGCCGCATAACGAATCAAGGCTTCACATGAACAAGGTTTATTCATCTCGTGGCGCACGTCGTGGGTTGCTGATCGCAGTTGTAACCGCTGGCATCTGGATGGCATGGGCCATTGGATACAGCCAAGGCGTTGAGGCTCACTTTCCCCAAATGCCTCTCATTTCAGTCCATCAATAACAGAAACTCAGAAAGAAATCCATGAAAAAATTCAACCTCAAACCCGTTTCTGCAGTGGCGCTTCTCGCCTGTACGGTAGTACATGCCCAACAAGCAACGTCTTTGCCCGATATTGTTGTGACGGGCAGCCCCATCATCGAATCGAACAATTTGGATACGTTCTCTGGGTTCTCCACACGCGTTACCGAATCGCAGATCAAAGACTTGGGAGCGTTGGACTTGGCGGCTGCTTTGCGAATGACGCCTGGCGTTCAAATTTCGCGTTACAACGAAGTTGGCTCTTACAGCGGCGACCAGGGCGGGAACGTCTATATCCGTGGCCTGGGAGCTAGCCGTCCTGGTAGTGAAATCAAAACCTATCTGGACGGCGTGCCTGTTTACATGGGTGTGTGGAACCACCCCTTGATGGATTTGTTGCCACTCAATGGCGTGAAGTCTGTGGACATCTACAAAGGGCCGCAAAACCAGGTCAGTGGGAACAACTTTGCATCCATCAATCTGCAATCTAAACGAGCCTCTCAAGAAGGAACAGAAACAGAAGTCAATGCTTCCGTGGGTTCGTTTGCAACCAAGATTTTGCAAGCCAATATGGTGGGTCGCCAGGGGGATCTGGATTACTCATTGGCAGGCGGTCAGGTTGAGTCCAATGGAGCTCGTGCCAATTCAGATGGGAAGTTGTCCAATGCGATGGGGCGCATCGCCAAGAAAATTGACAACGCTTGGACGGTAGGGGCCAATTTCCTTACTGTTAGTAACAAGGTTGGTGATCCGGGAGACAACCGATACACCCCGTTCACCTCAACTGCGTTGCCTACTGGGGTATTGTCCAATGGGGTTGCGCGAAACGAGTCGGAGACCAATCTCTTGTCTGCCTTTATTTCACATCAGCACGGCGATTGGAAGGGGGAATTCAAGGTCTACGAAAACAAAGGACACAACAATTTGACCAATGACCCAAATTGGGGAACCTTTGCCAGCAACTATTCAATGTCAGGCGTCCGATGGAAGGAAGAATTCACGCCCTGGAAAAACGGTAAGCTTGTTGGCGGCATTGACCAAGAGAGCGTGTCAGGTTCGATCAATGGACCTCACGTTGGGTCAGCCGTTGGAACGCCCTTTGGATATGGAACAGCGGGCTCTGCAGATGTCCCAACTTTCCGTCTTTCGTCTGTATTTGCAGGCTTGAGCCACACCATCCAAATCTCTAACGCCTGGGTGATGCAGCCCTCCGTGGGCGTTCGGTCTTACAACAGCAACATTTACGGATCCAAGGTTGCCCCAAACGTCGGGGTCTCATTCATTTCTGACAACACCACTGTTTACGCGAATTACACCGAAGGCCTGTTGTATCCCGGCGCAGAAACCTACACCTTAACGCGCGCAATCCCAATGGCATTTTCAGCCAACAACGGTTGGGATCGTTTGTCGCCCAGTCAAAACAAGCACAGTGAAGTGGGTGTGAAATGGGATGCATCTTCACAAACTCACATTGATCTGAGTGCGTTCCAAGATGAGATCAGCAATCGGTACGTCTGGACTGGCTTTTATGTAGGGGCAGGAGTGGGTAATCCCGCAACAGCCGCTTCTGGCGTATGGAGCAACAATTTCCCCACTTACCGAGTCAGTGGCACCGAAGCTTCAATCAAGCATCAAATCAACAGCCAGTGGACCGTGTTTGGTTGCGTCACGACGCTGGACTCCAGCTTGAGCAACTTGCCATATGCCCCCAAAACTGCGGTGTCGGTTGGTGTGAACGGCAAGATCTCGGAGTACCGAGTTGCATTTGATGCGCAGCATCAATCCAGCATGTACTCACTGACCCAAGACCGAGGCGATTTCAATCCCAATCAAGTGGGTTCTCTGACCGTTGCCAACGCGCGAGTTTCTCGTCCAGTGGCAGCTTTGGGTAAGAAGGGTGAGGTCTACGCTGCCGTCAACAACCTCTTTGATGCCAATTACCAGTACAACGCTGGCTACCCGATGCCTGGACGCAATTTCCGTGTCGGCCTGATTGCCAGCTTCTAAGGGCTCGCCATGAAATCAATCCAACTTGCTGCCAGTGTCGTCTTTAGTTGGCTCGTATCAACGATGTGCCCCACATGGGCTCATGAGGGCACCGCGAACAAAACTCAGCCAGTCAAGATGACTGATGCGCAAAGTATTGAGCATGCAATGAAGGCTCTATTTGACAAACCAGGGGCGCCAGTGCGAGTAGCACCTGTAAGCGTCGAAGGGGCATACGCAGTAGCGGGTTGGATACAAAATGACCGTGGTGGCAGAGCACTCTTGAAAAAAGAGAGTGGCAAATGGGCGATCCAAGTTTGCGGGGGTGATGGCTTGAAGCAAGCAGCGACTTTGACAATGAGTGGTATGGAGCAAGCTGCGGCAAACAAACTTTCGCAGAAGGTTCTTGCAGCAGAGAAGCAGATGTCTTCAGATCAAGTCAAAAAGTTTGCGATGTTTGAAGGCGTAGTGAAGGTGGATGGGGGAGCCCACGACTCTCACTCGAAAGGTCACGAAAACAACGGGCATTCCAAAAAACATTGAGCTGATATGAATTTTTTCAAAATAAATCTACTGATATGGTTCAGCGCTGCCGTGCTCCATTCTCAGCTTGCAGTGGCCCACGATTTCAAAATCGGCGATCTCACGATTGACCATCCCTATGCGACACCTACTGTGACGGCTCAATCGACTGGCGCTGTTTACTTTCGCAATTTGCGTAACCGTGGCGCGACCTCAGATCGGTTGATATCGGCGCAAACACCAGCGTCTGCGCGGGTTGGTTTGCACCGTATGCAGATGGAGGGGAATGTGATGCGCATGAGAGAAGTTTCTGCTATCGAGCTTCCAGCCAAGTCTGAACTCCGCATGGGCCACGCAAGCACGGATGGCTATCACTTGATGCTAGAAGGCCTCAAGGCCCCGCTGAAAGATGGTGACAGTTTTCCACTTACGTTGCGTTTTGAAAGAGCTGGTGAAAAAACAGTCCAAATCCATGTACAGACACCGCGTAAAAGTGCATCGCATGAACACAAACATTGAAACATAGGGGTACACCGTGAAATCTCAAATTCTCATAAGCACTGCCGCTACAGCTATCTTGTCTGCTTGTGCAAATATGGGCGCGCTTTCGTCCACTCAATCGGTGGAAATCAAGTTTGCTGGTGCAATCAATGGGCAGCCTTTCGCCTGCGGGCAAAGCTACGCCAATGTGGGTACAACAAAATCAACCATCACTCCGAGCGACTTCCGCCTCTACGTAAGCGAGGTCAAACTTGTCCGAAAAGACGGTACAACTGTGCCTGTGCAATTGGCTCAGGACGGCATTTGGCAATATCAGAACGTGGCCTTGATCGACTTCGAAAACGGCTCAGGTCCTTGCCGCAATGGCACATCCGCAACCAACACCAGCGTGCGCGGTGCCGTCCCAAGCGGTGAATACACGGGCCTGGAAGTGACGGTGGGCGTGCCCTTTGCACTAAACCACCAAGATCCTACTGTGGCTCCATCACCCCTCAACTCAACGGCCATGTTCTGGAATTGGCAAGGCGGCTATAAGTTCATCAAGTTTGATACGTCCAGCAGTGGCGTGAGCGATCAAAAACCAGCTGCACCCAATGTGATGGGGCCGGTCACACGTTACTCGGTTCATTTGGGAAGCACGATGTGCGCTGGCACCAGCAAAACACAACCGCCACAAGCTTGTCAAAGTCCTAATCGAATGACGGTTCGTTTCGACAACTTTGATTTAACCAAAGGCGTCGTGGTTGCGGACATGGGGGCCGTGCTGTCCCAAGCCAATGTGGACGTGAATGCTCAGGGTACTTCTCCTGGTTGCATGAGTTTCCCCAAAGACGCCGATTGCCCGCCAGTGATGGGTGCATTGGGGCTGGCTTATGACGGCGTTCCTGCTGCCAGTTCTCAGCGTTTCTTGATTGCCAAATAAACCAATGCTGATATGAAGATTCGTCGATTTGGCACTCTGATATTGATTGGTCTGGGCTGGTGCCTGCTGAGTGCCAGCGCCCTATACCAATATCAGTGGGGCTTGCCTGGTTGGGTACCAATGCCTATTGAGCCAGCGAACAATCCCATGAGCCAAGCCAAGGTGGACCTAGGTCGGCACTTGTTTTATGACAAGCGCTTGTCTGCAGATCAAAGCATGTCGTGCGCGAGTTGCCATCAACAGGACAAGGCGTTCACTGACGGCTTGTCTGTGGCTACGGGTATCACAGGGGAGAAGGGGGCAAGAAGCGCGATGTCGCTGGCCAATGTTGCGTACCTTCCTGTTTTGACATGGTCCAACCCCAACCTCACAGCGTTGGAAGTTCAAGCACTGGTCCCCATCTTCGGAGAGCACCCCGTCGAGATGGGCATGGCGGGAAAGGAAAAAGAGCTTTTTGCGCGACTGCAAGCTGACACGCGTTATCGTGAATTGTTCGCCAAAGCGTTCCCCGCTGAAGCTCGTCAAGGCTTAGACGCACTGTACTCTTTGAGCACTGTGACCAAAGCACTGGCTAGCTTTCAGCGCAGTCTCTTGTCATTTGACAGCCCCTATGACCGTTACCAATACGGTGGTAAGAAAGACGCCATCAGTGCCTCAGCCAAGCGTGGGGAGGCGCTGTTTTTTGGCGAAAAGATGGAGTGTTACCACTGCCATGGTGGTTTCAACTTCACGGACAACATTCAACACAGCAAGTTACCGTTGGCTGAGCGAGGCTTTCACAACACGGGCCTCTTCAACATCGATGGCAAAGGAGCATATCCAAAAAATAATCCTGGCATCAAAGAGTTGACCGGTGACCCAGACGATGAGGGCAAGTTTAGAACCCCCAGCCTGCGAAATGTTGCGCTGACGGCCCCCTACATGCATGATGGTTCGATTCCCACGCTGGAGGCCGTTATTCGTGAACACTATGCAATCGCGGGCCGCGCCGCTAAGAATGGGAAGGGCCCCAGCCCCATGCGAAGTTCGTTGATAGCTGGTTTTGAGGTCTCACCACAAGAGGTCGATGATCTTGTTGCATTTCTCAACAGCTTGACGGATGAGAGCTTCATAAAGAACCCAAGGCATTCAGATCCTTGGGTGAGTTCATCCGGGACAAATTAGTTGAGTATGGAATGACTGCTTTGACCATGCCCGTTTGGCTGCTTTGGGTCGGGACCTGCCCTTAGTGCCAGCTTGTCGTAGTCCGCTTACAGCCTAAAGCAATCACTCAAGGCAATATCACCTCCCTCAAGGCATCACCCCTCTAAGAATAAAACCAATGGAATTAAGGTGCTGGCAAAACCGTCAGCAAGGTCTGCCCATTCGCCACAAGCTTTTCGCCATCATCACTCAATGCGAACAAGTCACAGGCGGTGAATACCTGCGATTTTCCTGGCTTGACCACACGCGCTCTGGCGATGAACGTTTTCCCTGTCGCAGGCCTCAGGCAGTTCACCATGTAATTCGAAGCCAACAAATGTGGCCCCGCCACAGTCGCCGCGGCATATCCGCAAGCCGTGTCGATCAGCGTGCCAATGAGTCCCGCATGGAGGCAACCGGAATACTGGCCAAATTCTTCACGCCAATCCATCGCAAGGGTTGCGCTGCCGGCTTGCGCATGGGTAACCTCAATGCCACACCAGCGATTGAATGCAGCCAGACTGTTGATGTGTTTCAGTGTTTCAAGAGGTGTCATTTCGGCTTCCTTTTTCGTGATTTGAACCAAGCGATGTGATCGATCAGCATTTGTCGGTGCAACTGTTTGGAAGCGATCAACGCATCGATCTCTTTGACCTTTTGCTGCATGGCTTCCACCATTTCTTTGGCAGTCAGTGTTCCAGCCTTGTATCGAGGAATGATCTCTGAGATTTCATTCAGCGAGAAGCCGATCTTGCGAGACATATCGATAAAAACAACCGCCCTCACCATCTTGGCGCTGAAGGTACGGTAGCCATTGGGTTTGCGCTCAGTGCTGATCAGCCCCATGGACTCGTAGCGTCGCAGCCGGTGTGTTGACACACCAGTTTGTGCGGAGAGCTCAGAAATTTGCATGGTCAAACTCTAACAAGCTTAGCGCTGCGCTAAGGTTTTTGAGGATGACGCGCAAGTGACTCGAGGCAACCGTCGATGCCAGAGGGGACCTCCATGTCCATTCTTAACGTTCCCGTAACGGCCTCAACAACTCCCCCAACCCATTGTGGTCAATCTCGCGCATCAGTGCGAGCAAACGGCCCAACTCCCCTTTGGGAAACCCCTCGCGCGCGAACCAGTGCAAATAATTCCCTGGCAAGTCGGCCAGCAACTTGCCTTTGTATTTGCCAAAGGGCATGGTCATGGTGACCAGCTTGTGGAGGTCTTCGGGATTCATGGTGCGCCCATCGTAGCAAGCATGACAAGGACAATGGCGTGCCTGCAGTACCATGCCTGCAACCATTCAAGGAGATCTCCATGTTCAGTCACGTCATGCTCGGCGTCAACGACCTCGAAGCTTCGCGAAAGTTTTACGACGCCGTGTTGGGCACGCAGGGCCTGGGCCCGGGCGTTGCCAACAAGAGCCGCTATTTCTACCGCAGCCCCACGGGCACCTTTGCCATCACCACGCCCATCAACGGCCAACCGGCCACGCATGGCAATGGCAGCACCTTGGGCTTTGCGGTCAAGTCGGTGGAACTGGTGGATGCCTTTCACGCGGCAGGCGTGGCCAATGGCGGCACAACCTGCGAAGACCCTCCCGGCTACCGCGAAGGCCCTGCTGGCAAACTCTATTTGGCTTATCTGCGCGACCTCGATGGCAACAAGCTGTGCGCGGTGTACCGCCCCGGTTAATCCAGGGGCTGTTTGGGGATGAACAAGGGCGGTTGTTTGGGCACCGCGTACTCGGGCATCCCTAACAGCGGCGCCACCATGACTGGTGGCGGCGGCGGCGGGGGTGCCACCACCGT
>Ga0255092_1000027_pt1 | contig 92174 bp, 85 predicted proteins | sample Colum_Yuk_RepC_8_2_FD_188454 | JGI IMG/M metagenome (GOLD analysis project Ga0255092, IMG submission 188454) | Freshwater microbial communities from Columbia River, Oregon, United States - Colum_Yuk_RepC_8d | ecosystem: Environmental > Aquatic > Freshwater > River | place: USA: Oregon...
GCAAGCCCGCACCCTCTGGGTGATCCATGAAACGCGCCCATCGCAGCCTTCAACACCATGTTTTATATAGGAAATGTAATGGTCAGGACAGCGAAATCAGCGCCTTACTTGGGAAATGTGGGTTCAACGCATTCGTGCAACGTATCGGGGAACAAATGTGCGTATCTTTCAGTCATTGACACATGGTAATGCCCAAGCAGCTTCTGGACTTCATAGATTGAAGCCCCATTGTTTATCAGCAAACTGGCAAAGGTATGACGTAGGTCATGAATACGAACAGTCGGCAATCCAGCCCGTTCCCGCGCCCTATACCAAGCCGCATGAAAAGCATCATAAGGCTTTTGTGTATGGGGGTTTATAAATAGGTAATCATCGCGTTCGGTAGATAACCCCAAGCGAACAGACACCGCTTCTATTTCGACAAGCGTATCAATCGCAGCATGACTTAGCACAATTCGACGGCTTCTTCCACCTTTTGCAATGGGAACGGTCCAAATCCGTTTAGCAAGATCGATATCCTTCCACTTGGCAAGACGTGCTTCACCTTTTCTTGCGCCTGTTAGGATCAGAAATTTCACAAAGACGTAGAGAAATGGGTGCAAATCACTTCGGCAAGCATTCAGAATTCGAATGATTTCAGCACGATCCAGAAACCGTTGCTTGTAATCCCCCATCTTCAAACGGCGTATTTTTCGATCCCGAAAGGCATTTTGATCCAAGAACCCCCAATGACACGCCATGTTCAACATGCGGTTCATGAAGAAGATGTGTTTGTTGATCGTGCTTGGGAGGTAATGGCTTTTGATATGCGAGTGGACCCATCCATCAAGGGTCAAATTGTCGAGTTCTTTCAGAAGTTTCTGTCCAAGCGTATCGCGAAAGAGTTTGTTGTAAGTCAGAAGGTCGTGTCTCGGTCGCTTCTTTTTGACTTCAACATGAGGGTAGAAATATCGATCAAAGAATTCATTGAGTGCGATGTCGGTTTGGGGCGCAACAGATGTTTTTGAACTTTTGGATCGAAAGAGCGATTCGAACATGACGTCTCCTTTTAAAAGCCTGATAGTAGACCGCAAGAAATGGAGAAATCCAACCAGGTTCTTTATGAAACGTATTCGCAAAAGAAAAAGGCGACCCGAAGGCCGCCTTTCCTTAGCTTAAGCAGTTCTGTTCAGATTAGAACGAGAAGCTGACGCCCATGTCAGCGCGGGTAACGCCAACCGCATCACGCTCAACGCCGCCAACCAGAGCAGCGCCGCCGAGGTCGTAGGACACGCCCAGACCGTAAGCGGTGTCGGTGCCCGACTCGTCGTCAGCCACGAAGCCATTCACAGTGGTCGCGCCGAAAGTGGCCGAGCCATTCAGAGCGATCTTGGTCACGCCATCGTTGTCAGCAGCAGCGAAGCCGACGCCGTAGTCACCAACTTTGCCGCCAACGGTCAGGATGGTTTTGTCTTCGTCGTTGTCTGCCGAGTCTTGCATGCCGAGAGCGACAGTCCAGTCGTTCATGGTGTAAGCACCATAGACACCAACGCGATCATTGTTCGAACCCAGATCCGAGTCAGAGTAGCTCAGGTGACCGGTGAAAGCACCAGCCGAGTAGATCACTTCAACGCCATTGGCGCCGGTGCCCTGCGACGAGTAGCCGTCGAAGTCCCAGTCGTTGACGGTCGTCACAGCCACAACACCTGCGTCGGACAGAGCGGTCAGACCGACTTCCGAGTTGTACATCCCAGGCATCGAGTCAAGTGCGCCGTAGATGTTGCCCATAGCAACTTCGATGGCGCCCGACTTAACATAAACGCGCGGAGCGTTCAGACGGCCGGTTTCGTCTTGGTTGATGCGAACACGGGTGCGCGCACCAAAGGTCAGACCGGACGAGGTTTCGGTCGACGCGTCGATGTTCAGCTGGATACGGCTATTGAATGCGGTCTTGTCAACAGCAGAATTATCGTAGGTCAGGCCCATGCGGGCGGAGCCCGACAGAGCAACTTCAGCGGAAGCGACGCCAGCGGACAGAGCCAGGGCAGTAGTCGCGAGAAGACTGCGATTTCAGCCCAAATAGAAAGTTGCTACTATTGGGCAAGGCCATTTCTGGTAAAAAATCCCAACAAAACAAGGGAAATTCTGCCCCCACTTTGACGCCCCGGCGCCTCTTCCCTTTTTTGCGGTGATATGACCATGTTTTGGGCAGGAGGACCCCTCATGTCGCTTGCCGAAATCACCCGCCGTATCCGTGACGCAGAGGCCGCCGAGGGCCGTGCTGCGGGCTCTGTGCAGCTGATAGCCGTCTCCAAAGTGCAGCCGATGGAGCGGGTGGTGGCGGTGCTAGAGGCAGGTCATCGCCTCTTTGGTGAAAACTATGTGCAAGAGGCGCAGGGGAAGTGGCCAGACCTGCGGGCGCAATTCCCGGGGGTGGCTGTGCATATGATTGGCCCCTTGCAGACCAACAAGGCCAAGGTGGCTGTGGACCTGTTCGATGCCATCCATTCGGTTGATCGCCCGTCCTTGGCCGAAAAGCTGGCCCGGTTGGCGCAAGAGCGCGGCCGATGTCCTGAATTGTTCGCTCAGGTCAACACCGGAGCGGAGCCGCAGAAGGCTGGCATTCTGCCCGGCGATCTGGATCCCTTCATCGCGTCGGCCCGTGCGATGGATCTGACCATCAGCGGCCTGATGTGTATCCCGCCCGATGGTGAGGATCCGGCCCCGCATTTCGCGATGCTGGCCGCAATGGCCGCCCAGAACGGGCTGGCGGGCCTCTCGATGGGCATGAGCAGCGATTTCGAGGTGGCTATCGCCCATGGGGCGACCCATGTGCGGGTCGGCTCTGCGATCTTCGGTGCGCGGTCCTACGCTTAGCGCATCACAAAGGGGTCAGGGATAGGGTCGTCAGAGGTGCGCAGCCAGACGGTCTTGACGGTGGTGTAGTCCAGCGCGGCGGCCATGCCACCCTCGCGTCCGTGGCCCGACAGACCATGCCCGCCGAAGGGCGCGATGGGTGAAACCGCGCGGTAGGTGTTCACCCAGACGATTCCCGCGCGAATCGCGCGAATCATCCGGTGGGCGCGAGTCAGTGACCGGGTGAAGACACCAGAGGCCAAACCATAAGAGGTGTCATTGGCGAGGTTGATCGCCTCTTCCTCTGTATCGAAAGCGACAACCGACAAAACCGGGCCAAAACACTCGTCAGTGACGCAGGGCGCCTGGGGGGCATCGGTGCAGTCAAGGATGGTCGGGGGATAGTAGAACCCCGGCCCCTGCGGCGTGACGCCGCCGGTGACAAGCCGCGCCCCGGCGGCAACCGACGCATCGACGAGCGCCTGAATCCGCACCCGCTGGCGGTTGGTGCACAGCGGGCCGACCTCGGTGGTCATCTGATCGGGAGAGCCGATGGCGACGGCCTCTGCCTTGGCCTTCAGGCTGGCCAGCATCTGATCCTTGACGCTGCGCTGCACCAGATGACGGGAACCGGCGACACAGCTTTGCCCCGTGGCGGCAAAAATACCGGCAACCTGCGCGTTGGCGGCGGATTCAAGGTCGGCGTCCTCAAACACGATGAAGGGCGATTTCCCGCCCAGTTCCAGCGAGGTCTTCGACAGGTTCTCGGCGCTGGCGCGCACGATATGCCGTGCGGTTTCCGGCCCGCCGGTAAAGGCGATATGGGCGACCTTGGGGTGGGTGGTCAGGGCCTTGCCGGCCTCTGGCCCGCCGGTCAGCACGTTGACGACGCCGGCAGGGAAGCCGGCCTCATGCACAAGGCGCGCGAATTCCAACAGCGGGGCAGGGCCATCTTCGCTGGCCTTCAGAACCACGGTGCAGCCCGCTGCAAGTGCTGGGCCGACTTTCACGGCTGACAGGAAAAGCTGACTGTTCCACGGCACGATGGCCGCCACTACGCCCACCGGTTCGCGGCGCAGCCACACTTCCATGTCGGGCTTGTCGATCGGCAGATGCGCGCCTTCGATCTTGTCGGCAAGACCCGCATAGTAGCGATAATATTCGGCAACGTAGGCGATTTGGGCGCTGGTTTCGCGGATGATCTTGCCAGTGTCGCGGGTTTCCAGCGCCGCCAAGCGGGGCGCCGCAGCCTGCACCAGATCCGCCAGTTTCAACAGCAATTTGCCGCGGGCCGAGGCGGTCAGACCCGACCACGCAGCCCCCAGAAAGGCGCGATGGGCCGCTTCCACGGCGCGGTTCACATCGGCGGCCGAGGCGTCGGGCATTTCGGCCCAAGCCTGCCCGGTGGCCGGATCAAGGCTAAGGAAATGCGCGGTGCCGGTTTCGAACTGGCCGTCGATATAGTGCTGGAAGCGGTCCATTTTGTCCTCAGGCGAAAGCGGGCATGACGTCTTCAATAAATCGCTTCAGGCTGTCGCGTTTGCGTTCGAACGACATGCCGGAATCGATCCAGAGTGAGAATTCATCATAGCCCAAGGCTTCGATCTTCTTCAGTTTTTCAATCACCTCTGCCGCGTCACCGATCAGCAGGTTTTCCCGCATCGCCTGTGGCGTATAGAACGGATGTGCCGCGATTTCGTCGGCCGTCAGCGGTTCGATCAGACCTTGATTGATCGGGCGTTTGTTCAAGAACCAAGCCCCGAAATAGCAGTAAAACGCGTTCAGTTCTTCAGCGGCCTTTTCGGCATCGGCGGCGTCTTTGGCAACGTAGCCGTGCTGCAGGATCATGATCTTGGGGCGCTCCACCTGTGGGTGGGCGGCGCAGGCCGCGTTGAAGCGGTCCATCAGGCTGACGACCTCTTCGTGCGGCTGATGCAGCGGCGTCACCTGCACGTTGCAGCCTTGTGACACGGCAAAGTCATGGCTGTTCGGATCACGCGCGGCGACCCAGATCGGCGGGGTGGGCTGTTGCAGCGGTTTCGGGGCCGAGGTGGTCTTAGGGAACTGCCAGTATTCGCCGTCGTGGGTGTAGTCGCCCGCCCACAGTCCCTTGATCGCTGGGATCAATTCGCGCATCCGACCGCCTGCGTTCCACGCATCCAGACCCGGCATCACGCGTTCGTATTCAAAGGAATAGGCGCCACGGGCAATGCCCAGCTCCAACCGGCCATCCATGATGATGTCGGCCATCGCTGCCTCACCCGCCAGCTTGATGGGGTGCCAGAAGGGCGCGATCACCGTGCCGGTGCCAAGGCGCACGTTTTTCGTCCGCCGGGCAAGGTCAACAAGGTTCAGGAACGGGTTCGGCGCGATGGTAAAGCTCATCCCGTGGTGTTCGCCGGTCCAGATGGCGCACATGCCACCCTCATCGGCGATCTGACACAGATCGAGCATTTCTTGATACAGCCGCGGCTCGTCATCGGCCGCGTTCACCCGCTCCATGTGGATGAAAAGCGAGAATTTCATGGGTTATCCCTTTCGTCGGTTCGGTGCACGCGTCCCTGTTCATTGGTGCCGAAGTAGATGCCATAGCGCCCCGTTGGGGCCTCGTCCGCCAGCCGCTCCAGCATGATCCGGGCGGCGGGGTCCGAGACATCGGCCAAACCATCGCGGCTGAGGTCTACAAGCGCGCCGTGCCGGGGTTTGCCGGGGCTGGTCGGGCACAGGAACGCGATATGCTGCGCGCCTTGGCCTACGTCGTCATATACGGAATAGACCGCGCCGGACTGGGCCTGCAGGCCCGAGGCGGCGATCAGCCGGGCCAGCGCGGCCTGCACGCCATCGCGGCCTGCTCTGGCCATCGGCAGCGTGACCCCGCCGCGGCCATCATCAATCAGCAGCACTTTGCCTTCGGCCTCCAGAATGGCGGTGATCACCACATCGGGGCCAGCCGGCAGTTGCGCGGCAGTTTGCGCCGGGGTGACATAGGCACCTCGGTAATAGCCCAGACCTGCGGCGGGTGTGGCCTCAAACCCGCCGATGCGGCCGATCAGGATGGTGTGATCGCCCGCCGGAATGGCTTGTTCTGTAGTGCAGTCGAACCAAGCAGAGACACCTGCGATCACTGGGCTGCCGATAGGGCCTTTCTTCCAGTAAACATTGGCGAAACGGTCATCCGAGGGCCGGGCGAAGGTGCCGGAAATATCCTTTTGCCCTTCGGCAAGGATGTTCACCGCAAAGCCCGTGCCTTTCGAGAATGTCTCAAGGTTGCGCGAGGAATTGGCCAGCGAGACCAGCAAAAGCGGTGGGTCCAGCGAAACCGACGAGAAGGAGTTGGCCGTAAAGCCTTGCGGTTTGCCATCGGCGTCGATGGTGGTGACAACCGTCACCCCAGTCATGAAACAGCCAAAAGCATCGCGCAGCGCGCGGGGATCAATGGTCATCGGGTTACCTCCTCTGCCAGCCAGTCGCGCAGCGCGGTGGACACCGCGCGCGGGGCGGTCAGGTTTACCATATGCCGATGGCCTTCGATAACAACCGCTTGCCCGTGTTGAACCATGCCCGCCATGGCGTAGGTCATCGCCGGTGTCGAATTTGCATCGCCATCCGCGGTGAGAACCAAGGTCGGGCAGGCAATCTCACCGATGCGGTCGGCATAGACCATGTCGCCTTCGGCAAAGGCACGATAGGCCATGGCGTATCCCGTTTGGCTGACGGTGTTCAGCCAGCCTGCGACTTCGGCACGGGTTTCGGCCTCTTCTGGTGTGAACCATCGGGCCAAGGGCGCTTCGATACTGCCGCCTCCGGCCGCAATTTCGGCGGCGCGACCCAGAACGGCGGCGCGTGCTTCGGGCGTGCGACGGTGAACGCCGTTCAAAAGTGCCACACGTTTGACCAGATCGGGGCGTTCGATGGCCAGACCGCCTGCGATCAGCGATCCCATCGAATGGCCGGCCACACTCATCGGGCCGATGCCAATCGCTTCGATCACGCGGGCGGCCCAAGCCACATATTCTGGTAGGCGTGCGCCCTCGGGCAGGGGGCTGCTTTCGCCATGACCGGGCATGTCCACGGCAAAAACATGCGCCTCAAGCCGCATCTGCGGCCCCCAAGCCTCGGCCCGCAGGCCGACGCCATGGATCAGAAGGAGCGGTTCGCCCGCCCCGGCTTCCAGCACCCTTACGGTGCTGCCGTCAGACAGCCGCAGGGTTCTTGACGTCATGACCAAGGTCTTTCAGATCCTGATAGCGGTCGCCGATGCGGTGATGCGGACGCCCACCGATGGACGCACCAAGCGCCACTACGATTTCGTCGGCAGCGGGGGCATCCGGAATGGCGAATTGGATGGTCAGATAGTGGCTGCGGCGGCCTTCGTCGTTCTTGTCCATCAAGGGGATCATGATAGGGCAGTTGGCCGGGCCACGGGTGTTGGTAAAGGCCAGATAGGTCTTGGCGCCAACGGCACTGCGGTAGTGGTTGCCAAAGCGCAGGGTGTGGATCAGGGCAGAGGCATGTTCCACCTCGCCATCCAGACCCACGACTGCGGCCTTGCCGTAGCCTTCCACCTTGTCGCCGCCGCCAGCCGCGTCAATGATCATGCCGGTCAGAAGTTCACCCAAGATCGGGGCAACTTCGTGGATCTTCGGCTTCAGGTCTTCGACAAAACCCATGCCGGCCCAAGGGTTCTTCAGAACGGCGGCTGCCGTGATGAACTTGAGCGGGGTTGCCGCGGCGCGGCCGCCTTCGATCAGGGTGGTTTCGATGTTCAGCAGCGTCTTGCGAATCTGGGCGGGCATGTCGGGCTCCTAAGACAAGTTGCGTGTAAGATGGTATACCAACATACAGTCTGTCAAGAATGTATTGCATGTGCCGCGTTCCGGGCTTAGATTTTGTGCATGAACAGCCTCACCGATGATCTTCGCATCCATCAAGCTCCCGCCACGCTGCGGGCGCTTGCCGTCGACCGTTTGCGCGGCGCAATCATCGCCGGGCGGTTTCAAGGTGGGGATCGGCTGGTAGAGCGTACGCTGTGCGATCAGTTGGGCGTGTCGCGATCCGTGGTGCGTGAGGTGATCCGCACGTTGGAGGCCGAGGGGTTGGTGGAAACGCTGGCCCGTTCTGGCCCCGTGGTGGCGCGGTTGGATTGGCGGCAAGCGGCGCAGATCTATGACATTCGCAGGCTGCTTGAGGCCGAGGCGGCCGCAGGTTGCGCGCTTTTGGCGGACGGTGCGGTGAAAGAGCGCCTGCAGGCTGCACTGGCCGCGCTGGACAAGGCCTTTGCCGATGCGACGCCGCAGGCGCTTTACGTGGCAACGACCGCGTTTTACGAGGTGATCTTCACCGCCGCAGGCCATGATATCGCTTGGGAGATCGTGCAGCGGTTGAACGGCCGGATTTCGCGGCTGCGCGCGATGACCTTGGCCAGTCAGAACCGCCGCACCTCTGGCCCCGCCCATATGGCCCGCATCGCCGAGGCGATTTGCGCCAATGATCCTACCGCGGCCGCCAAGGCCGTGCGCGAGCATCTTAAAGATGCCGCAGAAATCGCCCGCAAGCTGTTGGATACCCCATGAAAGCCTATTGGATCGCGCACGTGATCGTTACCGACCCCGAGGCCTATGCAGGCTATCAGGCCTTGGCGCCTGCCGCCTTTGCGGCGCATGGCGCCCGGTTTCTGGCCCGCGGTGGCGCGCATGAGGTGATGGAAGGCCCGTCCCTTGACCGCCATGTGGTGATCGAGTTTCCGAGCCTGCAAGCGGCGAAAGCCTGCTACGCGTCACCCGAATATCAAGCCGCCCGTGGCCGGCGCGATGGTGCGGCCACGGCCCATGTGGTGATCGTCGAAGGGCTGGAATAGCCTTTAGGCGTTGACGTCGATTACGGCTCGGCCCTTGATCTGGCCGGCCAGAATATCGCGCCCAAGCTGCGGGAGATCGGCCAAGCCGAACATTGAAATCATCGCCTCCAGCTTGTCTTTCTGCATGTCGCGCGCAATGCGGTCCCAAGCGGCGACACGGCGGGCATAGGGTTGCAGCACAGAGTCGATGCCCAGAATGTTTACCCCGCGCAGCAGGAACGGCACGACAGACGCCGGCAGGTTCGCGCCCCCTGCCAGCCCGACCGACGCGATGGAACCACCATATTTCAACTGGCCCAGAACCCGCCCCATCATTGGGCCCCCCACCGCATCAATGCAGCCTGCCCATGTTTCGGATTCCAGCGGGCGCTTGACGGTTTCATTGATCGCCTCTCGGGCGACGATATGGGTCGCGCCAAGGTCGCGCAGATAAGCCTCGGTTTCAGGGCGCCCGGTGACGGCCGCCACCTCATAGCCCGCTGCGGCCAGCAGGGCGACGGCGACAGAGCCGACGCCTCCGGCAGCACCCGTGACCAGAACGGGGCCTGTTCCGGGCTTCAGGCCGTGGTCTTCCAGCGCCAGAATGGCCAACATGGCCGTGAGGCCTGCGGTTCCGATGGCCATGGCCTGCCTCGGCGTCAAGCCAGCGGGCAGGGGCACCAGCCAATCGGCCTTGACCCGGGCCTTCTGCGCATAACCGCCCCAATGCGTCTCACCCACGCGCCAGCCAGTGAGTACAACCGCGTCGCCGGGTTTGTAGCGCGCATCGCTAGAGGTTTCGACCGTGCCGGCAAAGTCGATGCCCGGCACATGCGGATAGGCCCGCACCATGCCACCGCCGGTGCCAAGGCAAAGCCCATCTTTGTAGTTTACCGTCGAATAGTCGACCGCAACTGTGACATCGCCCGCAGGCAGATCTGCAAGGCCGATCGCCTGCACCCCCGCGTGGGTTGCCCCGGCCTCATCCTTTGTCACCACCAGCGCGCGAAAATCCATCGGCCTTCTCCTTCTGCTCCAAAGATGTTCGTCTCGGATCAGACGAAGTGCAAGCGGTCCTTTCTTGACCGTTTCGCGTACATCTGGCCTATGTGTCCGATGGCCGCGCGCAAGAAACCTCAACCCCTTCCCGAGCTTTTGCCGGAATCCCGCCCGCTTTTGCGGCGTCTGCGGTTTTTGGCGCTGCGGGGCTTGACTGGGCTGGCTGGGTTCTATGCTGTTTTGTTGGTGCTGTTCGCGTTTCTGCCGCCGGTTATCAATATTTATCAGGTGCAGGAAAGCTGGCGTCTGGGCGGAATTTCAAAGGATTGGGTCGGTTGGGACGACATCGCGCCGGTGATGGCGCGGTCTGTCGTGGCGGCCGAGGATGCGAACTTTTGCCTGCACTGGGGCTTTGATATGGCTGCGATCCGCGACGCGATCGAAGATGGCGGCGGGCGGGGGGCCTCGACCCTGTCGCAGCAGGTGGTGAAGAACACCTTCCTCTGGCATGGTCGCAGCTATGTCCGCAAAGCGTTGGAGGCGGCGATTACCCCCGCCATGGAACTGCTGTGGACCAAACGGCGTATCCTGCATGTCTATCTGAATACGGCGGAATTTGCCGAGGGCGTCTTTGGGGTGCAGGCAGCGGCCCAGCATCATTTCGGCGTTGATGCGCGGGATCTGACCGCGTTGCAGGCGGCGCGTCTGGCGGCGGTGCTGCCCGATCCCAAGGGCCGGTCGGCAAGCAATCCTTCAGGCTTTGTCAGAAAGCGCACCCGTGCCATCCTGTCGGGGGCCGAGACGATCGCGGCGGATGGCCGCGCGGGTTGCTTCCAATAGCGCAGTTGCAACTGCCGCCAAGGGCGCTATTGAGAGGCAATCCCTCTTTCAGGCCAGCCCGCGATGATCCGCCTTTATCACTTCCCGCTCTCCCCCTTTTGCCGCAAGGTACGCCTGACGCTGGCCGAAAAGAAGCTGGAGGTCGAGCTGATCGAGGAGCGCTATTGGGAACCCTCGCCGGATTTTCTGCGCCGCAACCCGGCTGGCAAGGTGCCGGTCCTGCGCGTGGATCAAAAAGTGATGAGCGAAAGCCAAGCGATCTGCGAATATCTGGAAGAAGCGATCCCGACCCCGGCCCTGATGCCGCGCGACGTCGATGCCCGCTATGAGGTGCGCCGGATCTGCGCTTGGTTTGATGACAAGTTCCACACCGAAGTGACGTCGAAGCTGTTGTATGAGCGGGTCAACAAGAAGGTGATGGGCCACGGCTATCCGGATTCGAAGAATGTGAAATTCGGGGCAGGGCGGATCAAGTATCATCTGGACTACATGGCGTGGATTCTCGATCAGCGCCGGTGGCTGGCGGGCAATGAGATGAGCTTGGCCGATTTCACCGCCGCCGCGCATCTGTCCTGCCTTGATTACATCTCGGATGTGGATTGGAACCGGAACGCCACGGTCAAGGACTGGTACGCCAAGATCAAGTCGCGCCCGTCGTTCCGCACGCTTTTGGCTGACCAGATCCCGGGCTTCCCACCGCCCGCGCATTATGCCGACCTGGATTTCTGATCCCGACGCCCGGGGCGCTGCCTCGGACCCCGGAGTATTTGTGCCAAGATGAAAGAGCGGTTGCAGCAACAGGCTCTGGCCGAGGGGTTTTCCAAGATGCGCATCTGTGCGCCCGATGCGGTGCCGGAGGCGGCAGGGCGGCTCAGGGCGTTTCTGGAGGCCGGGCATCACGGGCAGATGGGTTGGATGGCCGAGCGTGAGGCGTGGCGTGGCGATCCGGCCGCCCTGTGGCCCGAGGCGCGGTCGGTGATCATGCTGGCGGAGGTCTATACACCAGACAGTGACCCGATGGCGGGGCTTGCCGCGCGGGACCGTGGGGTGGTGTCGGTCTATGCCCAAGGCAAGGATTACCATGACCTTGTGAAGCGCCGGCTCAAGCGGCTGGGACGCTGGCTCTTGGATCAGGCCGGGGGGGAGATCAAGGTTTTCGTTGATACCGCACCGGTGATGGAAAAGCCCTTGGCGCAGGCTGCAGGATTGGGGTGGCAGGGCAAGCATACCAATTTGCTGGCGCGCGATCTGGGAAGCTGGTTCTTTCTGGGGGCGATTTTCACGACGTTGGATCTGCCCAAAGACGCCCCTGAAATCAGCCATTGTGGCAGTTGCACCGCCTGTCTGGATGCCTGCCCAACCGGTGCCTTTCCGGCGCCTTATCAACTGGATGCGCGGCGTTGCATTTCCTATCTGACCATCGAACACAAAGGCCCGGTGGATGAGGATCTGCGCGGCTTGATGGGCAACCGGATCTATGGCTGTGATGACTGTCTGGCCGCCTGCCCATGGAACAAGTTTGCTGCTGCGGCAAAGGATCTTGGCTATCAGCCAAAGGTGGGTTTGCCCGAACTGGCAGCGTTGGCGGCATTGGATGACGCCGGCTTTCGGGCGCGGTTTGCCGGCAGCCCGATCAAACGGATCGGCCGTGATCGCATGGTGCGTAACGTGCTTTATGCCATCGGAAATTCTGGCATTCCGGCCTTGGCCGATGCGGCGCGCGCCTTGTGTGATGACACTGATCCGGCAGTTGCGGATGCTGCGCGATGGGCGGTTGATCGCCTGTGCCGTTAAGCCTGTCGGCGATCTTTCAACCGTTACGAAAACTTCTTGTTGGGTTTGCCCGATTCTGCCTTAGATTGAGAGTAGGCACATGAGGGAGATCGCCATGACAAAACATCTGGCCGACCATCGGACCGCCCCCACCGGGGGCCGGGTCAAGGCCTTTTTGACTATCGCGCGCGACCGCAGCGAAAGCGCGTGGCGCGGGCTGTGGCAGCGGCCGTTTGAACGGGCCCCTTCCAATCAGCGTCTTGTGCAATACGTCCGTATTGAAAAGGGGCGCGAGGCGTAAGGGCACCTCCGACCAACAGCCAGAGGTGCCCGAAGGCATTTAGGCACGCACCAGTTTTTCGTAATCGGCGGCGATGCGCTGCGTCAGGTCGCCCACGGTAAAGTGGTAATCGCCAATCTGGCCCACCGGCGTCACTTCGGCGGCGGTGCCGGTCAGCCAGCATTGTTCGAAGCTGGCAAGTTCCTCGGGCAGGATATGACGTTCATGCACGGTCACGCCCATAGCCTTCAGCATGCCGATCACCGTCTGGCGGGTGATGCCGTTCAGGATGCAGTCGGGCTTTGGCGTATGTACTTCGCCATCCTTGACGAAGAAGATGTTTGCGCCCGTCGCCTCGGCCACGTAGCCGCGATAGTCAAACATCATGGCGTCTGAACAGCCTTTCGCCTCGGCCGCGTGTTTCGACATGGTGCAGATCATGTAAAGCCCGGCGGCCTTGGCCTGATGCGGGATGGTGGCCGGATCGGGACGGCGCCACTTGGCGATATCCAACTTGGCACCCTTCATCTTGGCATCGCCATAGTAATTGCCCCACGACCAGCACGCCACCGCCAGCCGGATCGGGTTGCGCTTGGATGCCACGCCCATGTCTTCGCCCGCGCCGCGCCAGGCCAATGCCCGCACATAGGCGTCGGTCAGGCCATTGGCTTTCAGAACGGCCTCTTTTGCAGCTTCGATTTCATCCACGGAATGGGGCAGAGGCATGTCCAAAAGCTCACCCGATTTGCGCAGGCGCTCCGAATGTTCGCGGCTTTTGAAGATTTTGCCATTGTAGCACCGCTCACCCTCAAAGACCGAGGAGGCATAGTGCAGCGCATGGGTCAGGATATGCACGTTCGCGGAACGCCATTCCACCAATTTGCCATCCATCCAGATAAATCCGTCGCAGTCGTCATACCCAGCCATGTCAGTCTCCATTTGCGAATGTTGCGCAAGAATGGTCCGTATCGGACATAATATTGCGCCAAATCGGCGAATCGCTAGCGTTTGTGACTTGGAATGTCAACAAGGCTGACGTAAAATCGGTCCCAAGGGGGACCCGATGGCCGAGCCGATTACCCAAAGTGAGAGCCTGCTGTTTCTGACCGACGATCAGGTCAGAAAGGGCATCGAGGCGATGTTTTTTGCCTATCGCGGTTTTACCGCTGACCCGGACCGTATTCTGGAAACGATGGATTATGGCCGGGCGCATCACCGTGCCGTGCATTTCATTCATCGCAGCCCCGGCACGACGGTCGGCAATCTGTTGTCCATTCTGGGTGTCACCAAGCAATCGCTGAACCGTATTCTGCGCACCCTTTTCGAAGATGGTCTGGTCGAGGCGCGGGTGGGTAAAAAGGACAAGCGCGAGCGGCATTTGCATCTGACCGAAAAGGGCCGCGAGTTGGAGCGCGCCCTGTCAGACGCCCAGCGTGCGCGCATGCGGGCAGCCTATCGGGCCGCGGGGCCGCAGGCGGTGCAAGGATTCCGCACCGTATTGGAGGCGATGATGGACCCCGAAATGCGGCGGCAGTATCAAGGCCTGAAGGAGACCGGCGCATGAGTGAGCCACAGGCCCATCTTCTGGTGGTGGATGATGACGAACGGATCCGGGGACTTTTGCAAAAGTTCCTGATACGCCACGGTTTTTTGGTCACGATTGCCCGCGATGCGGCCCATGCGCGGCGGCTTCTTGCGGGGCTGGAATTTGACATGCTCATTCTGGATGTGATGATGCCGGGCGAAGATGGCATTGCGCTGACCCGCGATTTGCGCGGCCAGATGGCGGTCCCGATCCTGCTTTTGACCGCCAAGGGTGAAACCCAAAACCGGATTGAGGGCTTGGAAGCGGGGGCGGATGACTACCTCGTCAAACCTTTTGAGCCGAAAGAGCTTTTGCTGCGGATCAATGCCATTCTGCGCCGGGTGCCGCAGGTCAAGGCCGCACAGCAGGCCCCAAAGGTTCTGCAAATGGGCGCAGTGCGGTATGACATTGATCGCGGCGAGCTGTGGCGCGGTGCAGATCCGGTCAAACTGACCGCAACCGAGGCGCAATTGATGCGGGCCTTTGCCGCGCAGCCGGGGCATCCGATCAGCCGCGAGCGGCTTGCGGGCGATGCCCCGGTGGAGGAGACGGGCGGGCAAGAGCGGGCGGTGGATGTGCAGATCACCCGTCTGCGTCGTAAGATCGAAGAAGACCCGAAGATGCCGCGCTACCTGCAAACCGTCCGGGGCGAAGGCTATATGTTGCAGCCGGACTGATGGCGCTGCTGTTTTCCCATCCCGGCTTTGCAGGCCATGTGACGCCCCCCGGCCATCCGGAACGGGTAGATCGGCTGCGCGCGGTAGAGGCTGGGCTTGTTGGGCTGTCGGTCGAACGGCGCGAGGCGGTTTTGGCCGATCTTGACGACGTCACGCGCTGTCATCCGCGCGCTTATGCCGATCGGGTGGCGGCTGCGGTTCCGTCTGCGGGTTGGGCGCAGTTGGACGGTGACACCTGGCTGTCTCCGGGCAGTCTCGACGCTGCCTTGCGTGCTGTGGGCGGGGCGGGGGCTGCGGTGGATGCGGTTTTGACCGGTGTGGCAGACCGCGCCTTTGTCGCGTGCCGCCCGCCGGGGCATCATGCGGAAGCCGAGACTGCCATGGGATTTTGCCTGTTTGGCACCGTTGCCATCGCAGCCAAGCGGGCGCTGGATATCCACGGGTTGTCGCGTGTCGCCATTGTTGATTTTGATGTGCATCACGGCAACGGCACGCAGGATTTGTTGTGGGATGAGGCGCGCTGCCTGTTCGCCTCTAGCCACCAGATGCCGCTTTATCCCGGCACGGGCGCTGCCCGCGAACAGGGGGCTCATGGTCAGATCGTCAACGCACCTTTGCCGGGCGGGTCGGATGGCGCGCATATGCGGCGGGTCTATGAAACAGTGATCTTTCCGCGTCTAATTGATTGGCAGCCAGAGCTGATCCTCATTTCAGCAGGGTTCGATGCCCATGCCAAGGATCCGCTTGCAGGGCTTGAATGGCAGGCCGAGGATTACGCCTGGCTCACCACCCGCATCTGCGAGATTGCCGGGCATAGCGCGGGCGGGCGGGTGGTATCCTGTCTTGAGGGCGGTTATGATTTGGGCGCATTGACAGAATCCGTCGCCGCGCATGTCGGCGTATTGGCAGCATAGATAGATGGGGCAGGGAAGATGACCGACAAAGCCGTGAGCGAGATGAGCTTCGAAGAGGCGATGGCCGCTTTGGAGCAGGTCGTATCCCAGCTGGAACGCGGTGAGGTTGCACTGGAACAGTCGATCGCCCTTTATGAAAAGGGCGCGGTCCTGAAGGCGCATTGCGCGGCGAAACTCAAATCCGCCGAGGAAAAGGTCGAACTGATCCGCGCGGCCGAGGGCAAGGCAATTGGCACTGCGCCGGTGCAGGGGCTGTGAGCTTTTCCACCCAACTCGCCTTGGACGCCGCTGCGATTCAGGTTCGCCTTGATGCGGCCATGGCCGGTTTTTCTGACGAGCCGGTTGTGCAGGCCATGCGCTATGCCGTGCAGGGTGGCAAACGGTTGCGCGGTTTTCTGGTGCTAGAGGCCGCCCGCATGTTGGGTGTTCCGCAGGCCCGCGCGATCAGCGCCGCTGCCGCGGTCGAGGCGCTGCATGCTTATTCGCTGGTGCATGACGACATGCCTTGCATGGATGACGATGCGCTGCGCCGCGGGCTGCCCACCGTGCATGTCAAATGGGACGAGGCAACCGCGGTTCTGGCGGGCGATGCCTTGCAGACCTTGGCTTTTGAGTTGATGGCAGATCCAGACCTTGGCTCTGCTGAAACCCGCATTGCACTGGTGGCCGGGCTGGCCCGCGCCAGTGGGGCCGAGGGAATGGTGCTGGGTCAGGCTTTGGATATTGCTGCCGAAACCGCCATCCAGCCGCTGACCTTGGACAAGATCATCGAATTGCAGGCAGGCAAGACCGGCGCGCTGATCCGTTTTTCGGCCGAGGCCGGGGCCATTCTTGCCGGGGCCGATCCGGCGCCGCTGCGCGCCTATGCCACCGCCTTGGGACTGGCCTTTCAGATCTGGGACGATGTGCTTGATGTGACCGGCGATGCGGCCGTGACCGGAAAGGCCGTGGGCAAGGATGCAGCAGCGGGCAAGGCGACGTTTGTGTCGCTCTTGGGGCTGGATGAGGCCCGCGCCCGTGCGACCTCGCTTGTGGAACAGGCGGAAATTGCCCTTGCGCCTTATGGCCCAGTGGCACAGAACTTGATCGATTGCGCCCGTTTCGTTATTGCGCGCCAAAGCTGATTTAGGAAAAGTCATGGCAGACCGTCCCCATACCCCCGTGCTTGACCGGGTAAATCTGCCCGCCGACCTGAAAGGTCTGTCTGATCGAGAGTTACGCCAATTGGCGGACGAGTTGCGGGCCGAGACGATCTCGGCCGTCTCGGTAACGGGGGGCCATCTTGGCGCCGGTCTGGGTGTGGTCGAACTTACTGTGGCTCTCCACGCTGTCTTCAATGCGCCGCGCGACAAGATCATCTGGGATGTCGGACATCAGTGCTACCCGCACAAAATCCTGACGGGCCGGCGCGATCGTATCCGCACGCTGCGCACCGAAGGCGGGCTGTCGGGCTTTACCAAACGGTCTGAAAGCCCCTATGACCCCTTTGGCGCCGCCCACTCCTCGACCTCGATTTCAGCGGCGCTGGGCTTTGCGATCGCGGCAGATCTTGGCGGGGATCCGGGTGACGGGGTGGCGATCATCGGTGATGGATCGATGTCCGCCGGCATGGCGTTTGAGGCGATGAACAACGCCGGCCATTTGAAAAAACGCATGTTCGTTATTCTGAACGACAATGAAATGTCGATCGCGCCGCCGGTCGGGGCGCTGTCCAGCTATCTCTCGCGCCTTTATGCCGGTGAGCCGTTTCAGGATCTGAAGTCGGCGGCCAAAGGGCTTGCTGGCCTGTTGCCCGAACCCTTTGCCGAAGGCGCGCGCCGGGCGAAAGAGATGTTGAAAGGGATGGCCGTTGGCGGCACCCTGTTTGAAGAACTGGGCTTTTCCTATGTCGGGCCGATTGATGGCCATGACCTTGACCAGCTTTTGCCCGTTCTGCGTACGGCCCACGCCCGCGCCACCGGCCCGACGCTGATCCATGTGCTGACCCGCAAGGGCAAGGGCTATGCTCCGGCAGAGAATTCGCCAGATCGCGGGCATGCGCGCGCAAAATTCGATGTGGTGACGGGTGAGCAGAAGAAAGCCCCGTCAAATGCGCCGTCTTATACCAAAGTCTTCGCCGAAGCCTTGATTGCCGAAGCCGAAGTCGATCCCAAGATCGTTGCCATCACCGCCGCCATGCCCGATGGCACTGGCCTTGATCTGTTCGGCGGGCGGTTCCCCAAGCGCACCTTTGATGTCGGCATTGCCGAACAGCATGCCGTCACCTTCTCGGCGGGCCTTGCGGCGGGGGGCATGAAACCCTTCTGCGCGATCTATTCCACCTTCCTGCAGCGCGGTTACGATCAGGTTGTGCATGACGTGGCAATCCAGCGCCTTCCCGTGCGTTTCGCCATTGATCGGGCGGGGCTTGTGGGTGCGGATGGGGCGACCCATGCGGGGTCTTTCGACGTGGCTTTCCTTGCCAACCTGCCCGGCATGGTCGTGATGGCCGCCGCCGATGAGGCCGAGTTGATGCATATGGTTGCCACCGCCGCCGCCCACAACGACGGCCCCATCGCGTTCCGTTATCCGCGCGGCGAAGGCATGGGGGTGGATCTGCCGCGCAAAGGCACGCCGCTTGAAATTGGCAAGGGCCGGATGATCCGCGAAGGCAGCCGTGTGGCCATCCTGTCCTTTGGGACGCGCTTGGCCGAGGTTTTGAAGGCCGCCGAAAGCCTGTCCGCCCGCGGTTTGAACCCGACCATCGCCGACGCCCGCTTTGCCAAACCCTTGGACCGCGAGATGATCCTGCGGCTGGCCCGCGACCACGAGGCGCTCATCACCATCGAAGAAGGGGCGATTGGCGGCTTCGGCAGCCATGTTGCACAGCTTTTGGCTGATGAGGGCGTGTTTGACCGCGGGCTTAAGTTCCGCTCGATGGTCCTGCCGGACACCTTCATTGATCACGCCTCACCCGAGGCGATGTATCGCGATGCGGGCATGAATGCGCCCGAGATCGAGGCCAAGGTGCTGGAGGTTCTGGGCGTCGCCACTGTTGGCAAGCGCGCCTGACCCCTTGCAGGCGCCGGTCAGCGCTGACAGTCTCGGGGCAACCCGAGGAGCCGTCGCATGTCCAGCCAAGCCACCAATCTGAAAGACACCAACGCCCTGCCAAAGGTGGTGCGGGCCAAGGGCAGTTACCTTTGGGATGCCGACGGCAAGCAATATATCGACGGCTCCGGGGGGCCTGCGGTTTATTGTCTGGGCCATGCGAATGAGGAAGTGAACCGTGCAATCTGTGACCAACTGGGCCAGATCGCGCATGGCTATCGCTACAACTTTACCACCGACGCGCTGGAGGAGTTGACCGCGATCATCCGCGCCCGTTGCGGTGGTACGCTGCGCGAGATGGTCTATGTCACCGGCGGGTCCGAGGCGGTGGAGAGCTGCCTGAAGATTGCGCTGCAATACCAAACGGCGATTGGTCAGAAGACGCGGCGCAAGTTCATTTCCCGCCAACGATCTTGGCACGGGAATACGCTGGGTGCGCTGGGCCTGTCGGGTTTTGCCGAGCGGACGGCAGCCTATGAGGGGGCCTTCCTCCCCTCGGTGAAACTCTCCCCCGCCAACGTCTATCGCCCGATCGCCGGGGCCACTGCGGAAACCGCTGGTGCCGCCTGTGCCGCCGAGCTGGAGGCTGCGATCCTGCGTGAGGGGCCGGAAACCGTGGCGGGCTTTGTCTTTGAACCGGTGGTCGGTGCGGCCGGGGGCTGTGTGCCTGCGCCCGAGGGCTATGCAAAGGCGGTGCGCGAAATTTGTAGCCGGTATGGCGTCCTGATGATCTCGGACGAGGTGATGTCGGGCGCCGGGCGCTGTGGCACGTGGCGCGCGCTGGAGCATGACGGGGTGGAGCCTGACATCATGTCGGTGGCCAAGGGGCTAGCCGCGGGCTATCAGCCCTTGGGGGCGGCCATCTGTACGACGAAGGTCTGGGAGGCGATCCGCGCCGCCGATGGGGCCTTTGGCACCGGGCATACTTTTACCGGCCATACTGCCTCCTGTGCGGCTGGCGTTGCGGTGCAAAAGATTGTCGCGCGCGACGGGCTGCTGGCCAAAGTTGCCGCCAATGGCCCGCGCCTCAAGGGATGGCTTGCCGATGCCTTTGCCGGGGTTGACGCGGTGGGCGACATTCGCGGCCGCGGCCATTTCATCGCGCTGGAACTGGTTGCGGATCGGGTTTCCAAACAACCGTTCGATAAAGATCGCAAGCTCTTCATGAAGATCCGGGCGCAGGCGATGGAAAATGGGCTGATCTGTTATCCGGTGGGGGGGAATGTCGATGGGGTCAGCGGCGATATCGTGATCCTTGCCCCGCCCTATAATTGCTCGGATGCCGAACTGACCGAGATCGTCGATAAAACCGCGCGGTCGGTGCGTCAGGTGTTGCGCGCTGAAGGTCTGGGCTGAACCGTGGCCATGGCGAGCGCGGCAAGTCCCGGCCTTGGGTGGTCGGGAAAGCCCGAACCAAAGCGGCGAACCAGATCTTGATAGCCGGGGCCGACCTGCGAGCCCTTGCACAACACCTCGCCGGTTTCGGGATCGATGACATTCAGCCCACCGCCTGCGGCGACGTATTGCAGCCCGCGCGCCCGCAGGGCCGCCTGCATCTCGCCCCAGCTTTGCGCGACAAACAGCGCCTCCGCGACGAGAAGCCGAAGGCGCCCGAGGAGTTGCTCGCCGATGACTGCGTCACTCCTCGTGGAGCGTCGTTCAACGCGCTGCACCTCCAGCCGTACCAGATCGCGCAGGACGGCACCGGGGGTTTCATCGCGGCTGTGACAGGCGGACAGGAAGCGCTGCCAAAGCTGAGGATCGCAGGGAAAAGGGGCTTGATGGGTCATGCCCCAAGCCTGCCGCAGCAAGGTTAACGAATCGCAAAAGAAAAGGCCCCGCCAAAGCGGGGCCTTAGCGGATACTCGCAGGCCTTTAGCCTTTTTTCAGACAGCGGCTGCCCAGAACTTCCGCGATCTGCACCGCGTTCAGAGCTGCGCCTTTGCGCAGGTTGTCGGACACGCACCACAGGCTGATGCCGTTCTCAATGGTGCTGTCCTGACGGACGCGGCTGACATAGGTGGCATATTCGCCCACACATTCGATCGGGGTGACGTAGCCGCCAGCCTCGCGCTTGTCGATCAGCATGACACCGGGCGCCTCGCGCAGGATGTCTTGCGCTTCTTGCCAATCCAGCGGCTCTTCGAACTCGATGTTCAGTGCCTCGGAATGGCCGACAAACACCGGCACGCGCACGCAGGTCGCCGTGACCTTGATCGACGGATCAAGAATCTTCTTGGTTTCGGCAACCATTTTCCATTCTTCCTTGGTCGAACCATCGTCAAGGAAGACGTCGATATGCGGGATGACGTTGAAAGCGATCTGCTTCGAGAATTTCTTCGGCGGCACATCGTCAACTGGGTTGTAGACAGCTTTGGTCTGGTTCCAAAGCTCGTCCATACCCTCTTTGCCGGCGCCCGAAACCGACTGGTAGGTTGCGACGACAACGCGCTTGATCTTGGCGCGGTCATGCAGCGGCTTCAGCGCGACCACCATCTGCGCGGTCGAGCAGTTGGGGTTCGCGATGATCATCTTGGCTTTGTAACCGTCAACTGCAGCCGCGTTCACTTCCGGCACAACCAGCGGAACCTGCGGATCATAGCGGTAGAGCGAGGAGTTATCGATCACCACGCAGCCCGCAGCAGCAGCCTTGGGCGCATAGATCTTGGTCGCGTCCGAGCCAATTGCGAACAGCGCAATGTCCCAGCCGGTGAAATCGAAAGTGTCCAGATCCTTGGTCTTGATAGTCTTGTCGCCAAAGCTGACTTCAGTGCCGAGAGATTTGCGCGACGCCAGCGCGACGATCTCATCAACGGGGAACTCGCGCTCGGCGAGGATGTTCAGCATTTCGCGGCCCACGTTACCCGTGGCACCCGCGACGACGACTTTGTAGCCCATCTTGGGTATCTCCATTCTCTGTCCAAGACCGTTCAAGGACGGAGGCCTGTTAGCGCATGAATCACTTGGGGGAAAGCAGGAAATGCCGCTGCGCGATCTCAGGGCTTCGTGCTGTGCAGACGGGCCACGAAATCAACGGCTGTGCGGTCCTCGATCGTGTCTGCCTCGATGGCGTTGACGATCCGCATGACGCGGCGGATGTGCTTGTCGGCTTGCACATCCTTGTTTGACCCGCGGCCGATCTTGGCCTGCAATTCGGCGTCTGATCGGGTGTAATAGTGATTGAGTTGCAGCCGCGCGCGGCTGGCGAAACTGGGCTTCACCCGGTCTTTGTGGGCCGCATACTGGCCGGCGTCGTTCACCCCTTCTTCGCGACCGTCGATGCCAAAGCCATGCACCCCCACTTCGGTCACGCGGGACGGGTCAACCAGACATTTGAAATTCAACCCGTGGGTCAGCGCAAAGCTGTCGCGGGCGCGCTGCAGGTAATTTGCCACCACGCCGCCTTCGGGTGGGATCGCGTTGCCACCCCTGCCGAACATCTGCCACGGCAGCGAGACATGCGCGGCCTCGTCCAGCCCATGCATCGCCTCGGGAATGGAGCGTGCGGTAACGGGCACCAAAAACTCATCGACGTCGATAAAGGCCATCCACCGGAAGGTAGAACCAAAATTCATCAGCGCGTGGGCATAGGCCAGCACCTGATTGTGGATCTCGCGTCCCGTCACGGTGCGGAACCGACGCTGCGCCCAAGGGACGACCGTCAGCGCCGTTTCAGGCAGCGCCCCGCGGATCGCCGCGATCGTGCCATCGGTCGAGCCATTGTCATAGACAAAGACGTGTTTCACCCCTGCCATATGATGAAACCGCGCCCATTCGGCGATGTGGCGGGCCTCGTTCCGGACAATCAGCACGATGGCAAACCCTTCGCGGTCTGCGGCAGCCGGGGCGGGGGCGATCGAAATTCGGGTGATCGGGCGGAGAAGGCGGGACAGGATCATTGGGGCAGGGCGGCTTTCGCGGACGGGTCAGTCGGGTTAGAAAGGGGCAAGCCCCAAGGGAAGCCGCAGCATGATCGTTTACCCCGAAGAGTTCAACGCCAAGAAAGCGGCCGTTTTCCGTGGCTTGGCCGAAGTGGAGGGCGGGGCGCGGCGGTTGTGGATTGTGCCTTTGTCCCCCTTTGGCTGGCCAGAAACCCGCGCGCGGGTTGATGCCGCCCTTGCCCGGGCGAAAAAGCCGGGGCGAACGGCTTTGGCGCGATGGGCAAAACGTGCGTTGTTGACCGGTCAATACAATTGGGCGCGGCGCTATTTCACCCGTCATCCTGACCGATTGGCGGTGGCGTGGAATGGGTTGACTGGCGGTCGCAAGCTGTTTTTGGATGCCGCCCGCGATGCAGGTGCCGCCGTCTTGCATGCGGAGCTTGCCCCCTTGCCGGGCCGCATCACGCTGGACCCAGAAGGTGTGAATGCGGAAAGTGGCATCCCCCGTGACGCACGCATCTTTCGCGATCAGCCCCTGACGGATTGGCGGGCCATGGGCGCGTCGTTGACGGCCAGACCGTCGCGGCGGGCCGATGTGCAGCAAACGGGCGGGGCTTTGCCCGACACGCCATTTCTATTCTGCCCTTTGCAGGTGCCCGACGACAGTCAGGTTCGACTTTTTGCGGGCTGGTGCCGCGACTATTCCGGGTTCATTGCGGCCCTGACGGCGGCTGTGCAGCACCTGCCACCCGGCTGGCACTTGCGGTTGAAAGAACATCCCAGCGCGCGGGAAAGCCTTGCCCCGCTTTTGGCCCCGCTGCTGGCCACGGGTCGCGCGGTGCTGGACAACGCGACGGACAGTTTTGCGCAGGTTGCCGCCTCACAAGGTGTTGTGACCTTGAATTCGTCCATGGGGCTGCAGGCGTTTTTCTACGATAAGCCCGTCATCACCCTTGGTCGCGCCTTTTTTGCGTTGCCGGATTTGGTGACGGCTTGCCACGATCAAGATCAGACCAACGTGGCCTTTTCTGGGCTACAGGGCTTTGACCAAGGTCTGCGCGACGGGTTCATGTCTTGGCTGGATGCTGTCTATTATCCGCGTTTTTCCGAAGCGGGGACCGACCGCGCGGCGTTTGCGGCCAAATGCGATCAATCCCGCCGGTCACGCGACAAAAGATAAATCGCCAGCCCTGCCGCTGTCAGTGCCGCATAAAAGACAAACAGCGCTGCATAGGGCGTTGTGGGCGGGGCGGAATTCATCACGCTTTCGGAGGGGGTCAGCGCCGCATGCAGGCGCCCGGTGATGATCTGCATGATCCCTGCGCCGCCGATGCCGAACAGGTTAATCAGGCTGACCCCGCGCCCGGTCAGATGCGGTGGCAGAAATGCGCGGCCATGGGCCATGACCATCGGATATGAGGCCCCGAAAAAGCCGACGCCCGCCAAAAGTGCGACCGTGGTCCAGTGGTCTTTGCTGACTTGGGTGTAAAGCCCGACTAGGCAGGTCAGCATCAAAAGGTTCCCGCCAAAAACCAGCCATTTGCGGCTGCCAAGCACGCGGTCCAGCGGACCATAGGCAAAGTTTCCTGCCACCATGGCCAGCCCCATCACCAGCGTCACCTGCCCGATCCGCGCGCTATCGGCCCCGAAAGCATCGGCATACCACGGGCCAACCCACAGGCCGCGCAACCCGGCGGGCGGGGCGTAGCAGGCCGCCATCATCAAAAGAATCGGCCAAAGCGCTGGCATTTTCAGCAAATCCAGCAAGGACCCTGTCGCCGTGCCCTCGACCTTTGCCGGATCGCGCACCAGCGCAAGCACCAGCACGGCAATGGCCAACGTGAGTGCTGCGAGCCCCCAGAGCGTGCCGCGCCAGCCCCAGACCTCGACCGCCCAGCTCAACGGTAGAGAGGCCCCGATATTCCCAAGGCTGCCCAATCCCACCACCATTCCGGCCAGTGTCCCAAAGACTGCCGGAGAATAGATGCGGGCGAAAATGAAATAGCTTGCCATCAACACCGAGGAACACCCGATCCCGATCAGCACCATGGCGAATGTGATGTGCAAAGGCACCGTGGCACTGGCAAAAACCGCCGCCCCGCCGGCGCCGATGGCCAACAGAAAGGCCGTTGTCCGCCGTGGCCCGATCTTGTCCAAGGCCCAACCCACCGGCACTTGCATCAGGGCGAAAGTCAGAAACCACCAACCCGAAGCCTGCGCCAGTTCTTGGGCATTGGTCTGCAGATCAGCCGCTAGAGTGGGGGCCAGAACCGCCAGAAAGGCCCGGTAAAACTGGCTGAGCACATAGGCCAGGGCCAGGGCGGCGATACCGATACGCATAAAGGCCCCGATCCCGATGAATTAGGCCGCTGCCACCTGCAAGGGACGCTCGCGTACAGGCAAGTGAACGATGGCCGAAAACGCCCCGACGCCGACACCAATCCACCAAACCAAGGTGTAATCGCCGGTGATGTCGAACATCTTGCCGCCCAGCCAGACCCCAAGGAAGCCGCCGATCTGGTGGCTTAGGAAGATAAAGCCGTAAAGCGTGCCCATATAGCGGATGCCGTAGATATGCGCGACCAGCCCCGAGGTCAGCGGCACCGTTGCCAACCACAAGGCACCCATGACGGCCGAAAAGATCAGAACCGAGGCGGGGGTGATCGGCATAAGGATGAAGGCGGCGGCGGCGATGGTGCGGCCGGTGTAGACGCCGGCCAGCAGGTATTTCTTGGTATAGCGCTTGCCCAGCCAGCCCGCCGTCAAGGTGCCGACGATATTGAAAAGCCCAATGACCGAAATCGATGCCGCGCCCAAGGCCGATGTGGTCTTGATCCCCAGACCCGCCAGCATGCTGTTGCTTTCAATCGCGCCGCAGAAATCGGTGATGAAGGCCGGAAAATGTGCGGTGATAAAGGCGAGCTGATAGCCGCACGAGAAGAAGCCAAGAAAGATCAGCGTGTAAGACGGGTCTTTGAATGCGCGCTTCAGCACGGTGCCAAGGCTGTCTTCCAACTCGCTCCGTGTGGCAACCTTGCCAGTGGACAGGAAAGGCAGCGCCACCAGCGTGGCCAGAATGATGATCGCGAAGATCATGAACACTGTCTGCCACGGATGGCTTTGCAGCAGGATTTCCGCCAGCGGCGCGCCAAAGACCTGCCCCGCCGAACCCGCCGCAGTCGCGACACCCAAAGCCATCGACCGGTTTTCGGCGCTGGTAGCGCGGCCGACAACGGCCAGCACCACGCCAAAGCCAGTTCCGGCAATGCCAAAGCCGATCATGATGTTCAAAAGCTGGTGCTGCCCCGGCCCTGTGGCATAGGCCGACAACACCAAGCCCATCGCATAAAGAATGGCCCCCGAAATGATTGCCTTGCGGTCGCCAAAACGCTCCGCAATTGCACCGAACATCGGCTGGCCGATCCCCCAAGCCAGATTCTGAATGGCGATGGCCAAGGAAAACTCGGCCCGCGGCCAGCCGAACTCGGTGGCGATGGGGATCTGGAAGACGCCAAAACTGGCGCGCACGGCGAAAGACAGCATGAGGATGACACAGCCAGCCAACAGAACGGGCGTTATCAGGGGTGATTTGGTGGTGGTGGCTGTCATGATGTGCGTCCCGTTGTTCGGCCCCGGAACCTGCGCTGACGGGGCGGCGCCGTCAAACGGAATTTTGTGACCGCTACAAGCCTGTCGCGGTGGTTGTGCGGGCATTGCGCAGCAGCGCAAGCAACCGCTCTGCCTCGACAGGTTTGGTCAGATAGCCATCGAACCCACAAGCCAACGCTTCGGCCCGCTTTTCCGGTGCGACATCGGCGGATATGGCCATGACATATCCGCCAAAGCCTTGTTGCCGCATCTGGGCAAGTGTTTGGTACCCGGATAGTCCCGGCATGCGGATATCCATCAGCACGGCATCAAAATCCGCCACTGGACGCGCCGACAACATCTGCAAGGCGGCTTCCCCTGAAGTCGCCTCGGCCACCGCGACCCCAAGCTCAGTCAGGATAAGCCGCAACACCAGCCGGTTGGTGGCTATGTCATCCACAACCAAAACTCTGAGCCCGTCCAGAGCGGGGTCTGGTGTTGATACATCCACCGGATCGCTGCTGGCCGATGCGGCAGGCACTGCACCACTCACTTTCCCAGCCATGGCACGTGGCGCGCGCACCGTCAGGGAAAAACGACTCCCGCCTTCGGCAGGGCGCTCAAAGGTCAGATCACCCCCCATGACCCGGGCAAGCCCCCGACATATGGACAGACCAAGGCCCGTGCTTGGCCCGGCATCTTGTATCTTGGCGGTCAAGGCGACGAAGGGCTGAAACAATTGTTCTTCCATGCCCATCGGCAGGCCTGGCCCCGTATCTGTGACCGTGACAACCAAACCAAGCGCATGGGGTCGCAACTCTAACAGGACACCGCCTGTCATGGTGTGACGCAAGGCGTTTGCCAGCAAATTTGAAAGACATTGGGTGATGCGCAACGGATCCAGCATCAAGCGCGGCGGCAGGGCGTCGTCATGCGCAATCGTCAGGGTCAGGCGCTTGGCCGCAAAGGCGGGCTGCCAGCGCTCATCAATGCGCTGCAACAATGTGGCCAACTCGACCGGCACCGGGTTTATGCGCAGCGCCCCGGCCTCGATTGCCGCATTGTCCAGAAGATCGCCGACCATCGCCGCCATATCCCGCGCACTGTCGCGGATGACCTCGGCGCCCAATCCCGGATGACGGGTGATCATGCTTTGCGCCATGCCAAGGATGCCGTTCAAGGGCGTGCGCAATTCGTGGCTCATTGTGGTTAGGAACCGCCGCTGTGTTGCAACGCGGGCCAACGCCGCATCACGCGCCTCTGCCAGAGTGCGGTTGATCCGAAGCGTCGAGCGCAAGGTCATGAGAAAGTAGACCGCCAACAAGCTGACCGAGCCGCCCATGAACAGAGCTTCGCGTCCGGTTGCGAGTGGGCGTTCGATGATTGAAATGACGACCACAAAACCTAGCAATGGCAGGCAATTCGCAATCGTCATTGGCAAAAGGGCCGACCGGACCAGCATCACCGACAGCATCCCGCCAAACACAAAAAGAGTAGCCCCCAGTTTGGGCGCTGTGCCAGGCTCCAACCACAGCATGACCGCCGGAACCAGATAGGCAGCCATGTTGAAAAACGCAGCGCCTTGCACCAGCCGCAGCCGCCATCGTGCTTGTGGCTGACGTTCCAACAGACGCAGCGCCGCGATCAGGGCCAGATCACAGGGGAAATACAGCCCAAGGAACATCGCAGTCTGCAGCGGGCTGAGATACAAAAGCCCGACGAGGCCCGACGCCGCAATCGCCAGCAGACGGCGCGGCGTGTCGGCATCCAGCATGCGCTTTTGCAAGATGATCTGCGCGCGTCTTTCATCCCGCAAGGCAGCACCATTCACCTATTACCACTTATGTCCGTCAGGGTAGGCCCGCAATGTCATCGGATCAAGGCCCGCCATCGCCATGCTGCTTCCCCCTTGCCGCGCCACCGTGGGCTTGGCAGGGTGGCGCGATCAACATGGGGCGGCGGTATGAGCGATTGGTGGCGTGGCGCGGTGACCTATCAGGTCTATCCGCGGTCCTTTCAGGACGACAACGGTGACGGCGTGGGCGACTTGGCCGGCATCACGCGCAGACTGCCTTATCTTGCCGATCTGGGGGTGGATGTGGTCTGGCTGTCGCCGGTCTTCACCTCGCCCATGGCCGACATGGGTTATGATGTTTCCGATTATCGCAACATTGACCCGGTCTTTGGCACGCTTGCCGACTTCGATGCCCTGATTGCCCGCGCCCATGCGCTCGGATTGAAGGTGATTGTCGATCAGGTGATGTCGCACTCGTCTGATCAGCACCCGGCGTTTCAGGAAAGCCGCATCAGTCGCAATGGTCCAAAGGCCGATTGGTATGTCTGGGCCGATCCCCGCCCTGATGGCAGCCCGCCGAACAATTGGCTATCGGTCTTTGGCGGCCCGGCTTGGACATGGGATGCGCGGCGGCGGCAGTACTATTTCCACAATTTTCTGGCCAGCCAGCCGGATTTCAACTTCCACAACCCCGAGGTGGTGGCTTGGCACGAAGAAACCCTGCGCTTTTGGCTGGACCGCGGGCTGGATGGTTTCCGTTTTGATACGGTCAACTATTTCTACCACGACTGCCAGCTGCGCGACGATGCTGCCGATTACCGGGTGAAACCCGAGCCAGAGGCCAATCCCTATAACATGCAGTATCACCTGTTCTCCAAGAACCAGCCTGAGAATATCGGCTGGCTGGAGCGTATCCGCCGGGTGCTGGACGCTTACCCTGACCGCACCACGGTGGGTGAGGTGGGCGAGACACATCACGCCATCGCCATGATGGGCGATTACACTGCGCCGGGGCGTCTGCATCAGTGCTATAGCTTCGAAATGTTTGGTGATGACTATTCCGCAGGCTTTTTCCGCCGCAAGATTGAAGAGTTTTTCACCGGGGCGCCAAACGGTTGGCCGATGTGGGCCTTTTCCAACCATGATGTGCGGCGGCATGTGACGCGCTGGGCGGCCCATGGGACCAGCCCCGAGGCGCTGGCGAAACAGGCGGGCGCGCTTTTGCTGTCTTTCCCCGGATCAATCTGCCTTTGGCAAGGGGAAGAGCTGGGTCAAACAGATACCGAACTGTCGTTCGCCGAATTGACGGACCCGCAGGGGATCGCCTTTTGGCCAGCGCCGGTTGGCCGCGACAATACCCGCACGCCCATGGTCTGGGATGGCTCAGACCATGGTGGCTTTACCCGCGGAACCCCTTGGTTGCCGGTGAAATCTGCACAGGCGGCGCGGCATGTGGCGGCCCAACTGGGCAGGCCCGACTCTGTTTTGGAGCATTATCGGGCCATGATTGCGTTTCGCAAAGAGAGTGCGGCGCTGCGGCTGGGTGATTGCCAGTTCCTGGAAACTCCCGAGCCCATCCTGGCGTTCCGGCGGGGGCAGGGTGAAACCGCATTGATTTGTGTTTTCAACCTGTCGGCTGAAACTGCAACAGTTGAGCTGCCCAATCTCGGCGATGCAACCGGCATCACGCAGGATTGCACCCTGACAGGCAATGCCATTGCGCTTGGGCCAAACGGTTTTGGGTTTTTCCGCGCGAAAAGCTAAGGCAGCGGACTATTCTTCCAGCGCTTCTGCCGGGGTCACGCCTTCGATCTTGCACATCCGATCCGCGTAAGACCCCGGCAGCGGCGGGTTCTTGCGCCACCACGGCCGCGTACCGTTGGTGTAAAGATGCACTGAGAGCGTCGCATCGGTGAAGTGGCCCTCGACGTTGCAATGCGGGTCGTAAAACACGTCGTTCAACTGGAAGGGCACCGGGTAAAGCACGTCATGCGTGAGCGCCCGTTCATAGTCACCGGTCTGTTGCGCGAAATAGGTGAACGCCTGCGGGCCAAATGCGGTGCGCTCCGCGTTGTAGATCCGCACGGCCTGCGGAAGCGATGAATCTTGCTTGTCGATCCGCTTGCGCTGCTGCTTGTTAAACCACGCCGGTGCTGCGGGAAGATTATCGTAATAGTCCAGAAGCTGGTCCATCAACGCCCCTTTTTGCGGAATGTAGACCACGCCGCAATTTAGCGCGCCGCGAAACCCGTGGCCGGCAAAAATATGGGTCATCTCATCGGGAAACGGCTTGTGGCAATAGGCGTCACAGTCAATCCAGACCGCATCGGTTTTCTGGATCATCTTGTAGCGAAAGACGTTGGACAGGAAAGATTCCGAGGTTTGCCGGACGATATCCATGTCGATCGCCATGATGTCGGTTGCCGGTTTCACGATCACGCCTTCGGGGACGTTCGATACGGTGTCGGTGCAGTACAGCGTTGTGGGATGTCCCTGCCGGACATGGCTGAGCAGGCAAAGCTGGTTCAGATAATGCAGTTTTTCACCGATCCAAAGTGAGGCAACAGGGCGACGCACAGGGGTGGACATAATACTCGGACCTCATATTTGTTTGTATTTTCGAAACATTGCCGTAGCTCTGGCGGCACATCCAGTTCGTCAAGCGGGCGTATCTTTCAGGGCAAAGCCGCGGCAGATATTGAGATCAAAACTGTCGGTTGGCTGGTAACCCAGCGTCTGAAGATGCGTTGAAACCGTTTCAATTTCGCTATGCCAAGCCTCAAGCAATCTGCCGTAAAGAAAAATTTGCACTGGCGCAGGCTGTTGCAGGGCTGAGAACACCGCACAAAGGATATCGGGCGACAGACGCGCGTCGGCCAACAAAAGGCTGGTCGGTTGGACCGCTGCAATCAATTCCAGCATGTCCGCGCAAAGATCTTGTAGCTTTGCCGAAGACAGAACAAAGCGGTCATTGAAGGGCCGATTGGACAGCCGGCAAACCACTTGCATCATCTGTCTCAGGCTTGAATCATCTTCCTGCAATGTAAAGTGAATGTCCGTTCGGATATTTGCACAGTGCCCGGCCAAAAATCCGACCGCCGATCCGATTTCCAGCGCACGCGCCTGTTTTGGCAAAACAGCGGGCATCTTGCGTGCCAGTCCGCGCTCAAACTTACCCACCTGAATCTGCGGCAACACATGCGCTGCAAACACCCTTGGATCCAGCGGCAGCTTCATGCTGTGATTGGTATAAACCTCGACCGAAAGATCGCTTGAAAGGTCGATCGGACCGGGGTTGTAGGACCCCATCGGCACCGCCTCGGCGGCTGGTTCCTTGGGGCCTGCTTTGCGGTCCGCCTTGGCTTTCTCCCCGCGTTGCTTCTCCACATCCGACATCAGCGCCGCGATCTTTTCCTTGTCGCGTGCTTGTGGAGGTTTGGCCACGATCTGCGAGATCGGCACCGCAGACGCGGCGGCAAGGTCCGCAACCAGCCTTTGGTAGGCTTCCGTCTGCTTCAACTCCGCAAGACGGCCCTCCGCCCGGGTCACTGCGGCGTGGTGCAGCCGGTTTAGTTCAGGATCTTCCAAAAGCTGGTCAATGATGCGGTTGCGCACCTCGGTATAGCGCAGCATCGTTTCGTCGCGTACCTCGTTGCGATCCTGCAAGCTCCAGTAATCACTGTTATATTTATCCGCCTTGTTGTTCACGTTGCCGCGCATCTTGCGGATGGCATAGCTGTCGACCGATTTCACGGCATAGTGGTTCAGCTGCACCCAATCATAACCGATGGTCCGGGTGATCGACCGCCAGCCGCGAAATTTGAAGTAATCCTCCATTTCGCGACCAGACCCGTTCAGCCATTTCACTTGATCGGGAAAATCGGTTTTGATGTGCCGGGTTTTCATCTTGGGCCGATGAATGCCCAGCTTCCAATAATCGGGATCAAAGGTGAAAAGTGTCTTCACCCCCCAACCCTTGTTCCAACTTGGTGGCGCGGCCATGAGGTATTGTTCGGTCACCGGCGCGCGGCTCCAGTCCACAACCCCGCCCGATCCAAAGATCCGCCATGTCACCACGATGCCGTTGGCACCCTGTGCCTTCGCGGCTCCGATCAGGCCATCAATGGTGCCATCGCCGTATTTGATAGCCAGAAATTCGTCGGCATCAAACACCATCACCCAGTCTGACTGCCCGACCACAGGCTCGTCCTGCGCATAGTTCAGCGCCGAGGGCTGTGGGCGAATTCCTTCGGGAATGACATTGCGGCGGTGGTGGCAAAGCCCGAGTTCTTCCAATCGGATCAGCATGTCATCGGTGCCATCCGAACAATCGTTCGTATAGACCACCAGATCCGTGAACCCAATTGCGAGGTGGTGCGCGACCCATTCAATCACGAATGGGCCTTCGTCTTTCATCATCGAAACCGCGGTCAATTGCCCGTGGGGACTGACGCGGCGCTTCAAGCTGAAGGGGGAAATGCCCCATTGATTGCCCGCGCCGCGGGGGCGAGCCTGATCGTCCTGCAAGACATTCTCGACTTTTAAATTCACAGTGACCGCCTCATTCGGCAGACCAGTTGTTAAGGTCTTTTATTATTGGCCGACCATAGCCGAAAAATCCGTAAACCGGCAAGGCGGTGGGTCGGTCCGACTCTGCGGGCAAGCCCCCAAACTGTTGCGAATTTAGCAACAATTTGGGGAATTGCGCTGCGCCGCCGGGGTGACAAGCGGGAACCGCTTCGGCATAGTCTGGCTTGTGCCAATTTGGGCCGCGACCAAGAGACCGCCATGTCCCCTCGTCTGACTATTTATTTTATTGTTGAACCGCCAAAATATGAACTGATGGCCTGCTATCTTGCAGGTTCCTTGCGCCAGCAGTTCGGTCAGACCGTTGCGCTGGTTGGCTATTGCCCAGATATCAAGTTCGACACACTGTCCAAGAACGTGCTTGCCGTTCTTGCCAAACTGGGCTGCGAGGTGCGCCCCTTTCAGGTGGAGGGCCGGTTTGCCCCCGAATACCCCCACGGCAACAAAATCCTTGCAACATTAGAGCCGCGTGAGACCGAGTTTTCCGCCTTTTTCGACAGCGATGTGCTGTGCTTGCGACCCAATAAGGTCGAAAACCTTGTCAGGGAGGGCCATGTTTCGTTGACGCCCGCCGCTTCGATGATTTGGGGGACGGGCAAGACATGGGGCCTGATTTACGACACCTGTGGCATGGAGGTGCCCGAAGAGCGGGTCCGTTTGATGCGCCAGAAGGGGGAGCGGGGGCGAATTCCCTACTTCTCCTCCGGCCTGTTCAGCTTTCCCGAAGGTCACAAAAACAGCGAGGGCAAATCTTTCCCGCAGGTGTGGATGGATGTCGCGCAAATTATTGATAAAAATGAAAAAATACCTGGACGCCGGCCTTATCTTGACCAAATCAGCTTGCCGCTCGCGATCCAAAAAGCGGGTCTGGGTTGGAACATCCTGCCAGAAGAGCAGCACTTCATTCTCGGGGGCAGCCTGCGGGGTGAGCCTCTCCCGGAAGGGCGCGAGATTTTCACGGTGCATTACCGCAAATGGGAGATCCTGAAAGAGGTCGGACTGGCCCGCCAGGGCAAGCGAATGTTGGAAAAACACGCGGGCGTGCGGCGGATTGACCAGATTAATAGGGTTTCAGACGGGTTGGCCTCAGACCTGGACTGATTGTTCTTGAATTTTCCTAACACTTGTTCATGTTGAAAAAATGGCACGACCTAAACTTCAAGACGACACCAAGATTCTTGCGCATCTTATGGCCGCGCTCGCTGAATCAGGTGAGAAGGCGCTAACTTTTGGTGCGATTTCGCAGCGCTGTGGCTTGGCTCCGGCGACACTCTCGCAACGATTTGGTTCGGTTGAGGGGATGATCCGGGCCGCGGGTTGCGCAGAATGGGCCCGTTTGACGGTTGCGCTGCATGACGCGGAAGATGACGCGCTTGCTTCGGCAAAAGGCGTGCAAGCTTTGCTGAAACATTTGCCGATACCGGGGGCCCAGTTGCTGGCGTTGTCGCTGCGCGATGCAGAGTTGACCAAAGCCGCTGAGACATGGCGCTCTGAGGTGGAGGCCGCTTTGGCAAAACGGCGGGGCGGCGGGGCGAAAGGGCGCGACGCGGCAGCATTGATCTTTGCGGCATGGCAGGGACGCGCCCTGTGGGAGGCTGCAGGTGGAAAAAGCTTTCGTCTGTCCGATCTTATGAAAGTAATGCCTTAAAAATCAAAGGCTTGCTGCCGCGCGCTGGGAGCGTTGAAGGGCGTTCAGCCCAGAATTTCGGGCAAAGAAAATCCCCGCAGGAAATCGGCCGGTGACATTGGCCTTTTGCCTTCCCTTTGGGCCAGTGTGACCTCGATTGCGCCTTCGCCGCAGGCGATCGTCAGGCCCGTCAGCACTTCACCCGGCTTGCCCTGCCCTGATGCAATTCGGGAACGCAGCAGTTTGACCCGCTCGCCCGCCGCATCGCACCAGGCACCGGGGAAGGGCGACAGGCCGCGGATCAGGCGATCCACTTCAAGCGCTGGACGCGCCCAGTCGATGCGGGCTTCGGATTTGTCGATCTTGGCGGCATAAGTCACGCCTTGTTCAGATTGCGGCACGGCAGGCAGCGGCAGGTCGGCCAAAGCCTGAACGATCATTCGAGAACCCATTGCTGCCAATCTGTCGTGCAGGTCGGATGTGGTTTCATCGGCTTTGATCGGGGTGCTTTCCCGCAACAGAACCGGGCCGGTATCCAGCCCAGCGTCCATTTGCATGATGCAGATGCCGGTTTCTGAATCCCCACTCATGATCGCGCGATGAATCGGCGCCGCCCCACGCCACCGTGGCAAGAGCGAGGCGTGGATATTCAGGCAGCCAAGTCGCGGTGCATCAAGGATCTGTTGCGGCAAAATCAGGCCGTAGGCGACGACGACAGCCACATCGGCGCCCAGATCAGAAAAGTCTTTTGCTACATCTTCGCTGCGCAACGAAACCGGATGCCGGACCGTCAAACCAAGCTCAAGCGCGCGGGCGTGAACCGGGGTGGGGCGGTCAGCTTTGCCGCGCCCTGCGGGCCGGGGTGGTTGGCAATAAACGGCTACGATTTCATGGGCTTGATGCAACGCGTTCAAGACCGGAACCGAGAAATCCGGTGTCCCCATGAAGATGATCTTCATGTCCGCTTCCTAAGCTTATCCGCCTTGGCGAGCAGCATTTTCCGTTTCAGCGGCGATAGATGGTCGAAATACATTTTGCCCGCCAAATGGTCGATCTGATGCTGCACCGAGGTGGCCCAGAGATTCACGAAATCCCGGTCCTCAATCACCCCTTCGGCGTTCAGAAACCGCACCGTCACCGCGCGGGGGCGTGAGATGACCGCAGAGACGCCGGGTAAGTTCGGGCTGGCTTCGTCATGCTCGCGCGGTTGGACCGAGGCATGCAGCACCTCGGGGTTGGCCATCAGAATGGCTTGTCCGCGGCTTTCCGAACAATCGACCACGGCCAGCCGCAGAGGGACGCCGATCTGTACGGCGGCAAGGCCGTAGCCCGGCATCGCATCCATGGTGTCAACCATATCCGCCCAGATTGCCCGCACCTCGTCGGTGATGGCTGTCACATCCGCCGCAGGTGTTTTCAAACAGGCGTTCGGCCAAGGCAGGCAACGACGAGCGGTCATTTATACCGTCCGCGCGCGTTCACGCTTCAGTTTTTCCATCTTGCGGGTGATCATCTGGCGCTTCAACGGGCCGAGGTAATCAATGAAAAGTTTGCCATCAAGGTGGTCGATTTCATGCTGCACACAGGTGGCCCAAAGGCCGGAAAAGGTGCGCTCTTGCGTGGTGCCGTCAAGGTCCAGCCATTCCACCGTAACCGAGGCGGGGCGTTTCACCTCGGCATATTGGTCGGGGATCGACAGGCAGCCTTCCTCGTAGACGTTCACATCTTCTGATGACCAGGTCACGCGCGGGTTCAGCAGCACCATCGGCTCTGCTGGACCGTCCTTGATGCAATCCATCGCGATAATCCGCAGCATCACGCCAATTTGTGGGGCGGCAAGGCCGACGCCGGGCGCGTCATACATGGTTTCCAGCATGTCGGCGGCAAGCGTGCGAAGTTCAGGCGTGATGTCAGTCACGGCCTCACAAGGCTTTTTCAGGCGCGGGTCGGGGTGGATCAGGATGGAGCGGATCATGTTTTGGATTTACGGCGCGGGGGCGAATGGTGCAAGTAGGGAAGGCAATTTTCGATAGGCAGGCCATGACCGACTTTGACACCCCGATTAACCGTTTCGGCACCCATTCCGTGAAGTGGGATTCGATGGAAGGCATTTTTGGCGTGCCGGCCAAGGACGGGATTGCGATGTGGGTGGCTGACATGGACTTTCGTCCGCCCACTTGTGTGCAGCGGGCGCTGGAAGGGATGCTGTCCCATGGCGTCTACGGCTATTATGGCGAAGAAGGTGAATATCTCGACGCCATCCGCTGGTGGATGCAGACGCGTCACGGGTGGGCGGTGGAGCGTAACCAGATCTTCACCACCCACGGCTTGGTCAACGGCACAGCGATGTGCGTCGATGCATTTACCCAGCCGGGCGATCATGTGGTGTTGACCACCCCAGTTTACCATGCCTTTGCCCGGGTTATCAAAGCTGCTGGCCGCCAAGTCACGGAATGCCCGCTGGCCAATGTGAACGGCCGTTATGAAATGGATTTTGCCCGTTGGGATGCGATGCTGACGGGGCGCGAAACCATGATGATCCTGTGTTCGCCGCATAATCCGGGCGGGCGGGTCTGGACATTGGATGAATTGCGCGGCGTGGCGGAGTTCTGCAAGCGCCACAACCTGTTGCTGGTATCCGACGAAATTCACCATGATCTGGTGATGCCGGAGCACAAACACCACGTGATGGCCAAGGCCGCGCCAGAGATTGCCGACCGCCTGGTCATGATGACGGCGACGACGAAGACGTTCAACATTGCAGGCGCCCATTCCGGCAATGTCATCATCGCCGATGAAAAGCTGCGCAAACGCTTTGCCGATCGGATGGGCGCGATGGGCGTCTCTCCGAACTCTTTCGGTCTGTTTATGGCGGCGGCAGCCTATTCCCCCGAAGGTGCGGCTTGGGTGGATGAGGTGACCGCCTATATCGACGGCAACCGAAAGGTCTTTGATGCCGGGATCAATGCGATTCCGGGTCTGCGCTCGATGGCGCTGGAGGCGACCTATCTTGCTTGGGTTGATTTCACTGGCACCGGAATGGCCCCGGCGGAGTTTAAGGAACGGGTACAAAAAGGCGCGCATATCGCGGCCAATCATGGTGACAGCTTTGGTCTGGGTGGCGAAAGCTTTCTGCGCTTCAATCTGGCGACGCCGCGCTCTGTGGTCGTCGAGGCAGTGGAACGGCTGCAAAAGGCCTTTGCCGATCTGCAATGAAACGGCTTGCCCGGCTGATCCTTGTTCTTGCGTTGCTGGCCCTTGCGGCAACACTATTCCTTCGGCCAGCAACGGTTCCGCACGGGCAACCCGAAGCGCCCCTTGTCGGGATGCTGGACAGGATCGTTGTCGAAAAGGCGGCGCGCAGATTAACGCTTTGGCAGGGTGGCAAAGCCGTGCGCCGCTATTCGGTGGCGCTTGGTTTTGCGCCGAGGGGCGACAAGCTGCGGCAAGGCGACGGACGCACGCCGGAGGGCGTGTTCCGCATCGATCGGCGCAATGACCGGTCGCGGTTTCATCTGTCCTTGGGCTTGGATTACCCCCAAGCCGAAGATCGCGCGCGGGCAAAGGCGGGCGGCTATGATCCCGGCGGGGATATCATGCTGCATGGCCAACCGAACCTGATGCCGGTCGGGATGAAGGCCAAGGGGGATTGGACAGCGGGCTGCATTGCCCTGACCAATGATCAGATCGAAGAAATCTGGCGTGTCACGCAGATTGGAACGTTGGTCGAAATCCGCCCTTAGGTGCGCGGCAGATAGCCCACTGGCGCGTCATCATCGCGCCAATAGTCCAGAGGTGCGGTGTCACGCACGGCTGTGCTGCGTTTGAACTCATAGACCCTTTGGCCATTTTCTTCCGACGAGGCCATGATCAGGCATTGAAACACATGGCGGCTGCCGTCGTAGACATCGACCAGCCCGCGCAATTTCGGGGCGAGCGCGGCGTCCAGCGCAAAGCCATCGTGCCAGAATCGCAAGACTGGAAACACCGCCTCGCCGATCTGGATACGCAGGCGCGATTTGCGTGCGGCGTTACGATTTTGGGCCATGTTCAGCCCTTCAACGATGTCTTTTGGCAGAAATTCAAGCATCTTTGCCTCCCGTTCTGAAAAAGACTATTTGGGCGCAATGTATTAACAATATGGCAATCGGCAGATTATCGCCAGTTTCGCATGTGAGTTGCTAAATTGTCGCAACGCTGCGGCGAATGAGCCACGGTTGCTTGTCTGAGCGCTTCGGATAGGACTGCATCTACCCCGTCTGGGCGCCATGGAGAGCCGTATGTCTGCAGCTTTGTTGATTCCCGCCCTGATTCTGGATGCTGCCTTGGGGGAGCCCAAATTGATCTGGGATCGCTACCCGCATCCGGCTGTACTGATGGGACGGCTGGTTGGGTGGAGCGACGACCGCTTCAACGTCGGGTCGAACAAGCGGCTAAAGGGCGTGGCGGTGATGGTGGCGTTGGGCGTTGCTGCGCTGGTCCTTGGGTGGCTGATTCACCTATTGCCAGACTTCGGCATCATCGAGATCTTGCTTGCCGCAATTCTATTGGCGCAGCGATCTTTGGTGCAGCATGTTGGCGCCGTGGCGGTCGGATTACGGACATCGCTGAAAGACGGTCAGAGCGCAGTGGCGATGATTGTCGGGCGCGACACCGCTGTGCTGGACCGTGCGGGCGTTGCGCGCTCTGCCATTGAAAGTGCGGCGGAAAATCTGTCGGATGGGGTGATTGCGCCCGCCTTTTGGTTTTTGATCGGCGGTTTGCCCGGGCTGATGCTGTATAAAATTACCAACACCGCCGATAGCATGATTGGCCATATGACCCCGCGGCATCAGGAATTCGGTTGGGCCGCCGCGCGCTTTGACGATCTGTTGAACCTCGTTCCGGCCCGTCTGACCGCGCTTTTGATTGCCCTGACCAATGGCTGGACAAATCCGACCCCGATCCTGCGCGATGCGCCGCTGCATCGCAGCCCGAACGCAGGCTGGCCCGAGGCTGCGGTGGCCTGTGTGCAGGGCATTTCGTTGTCTGGCCCGCGCAGCTATCACGGCAAAGTGGCAGACTATCCTTGGGTCTATCCTGAAGGGCGCCGCGATCTGGGTTCGGACGACATCGACCACACCATCCGAACGCTTTGGCGGGCGTGGGCGGGGATGTTCGGGTTGACGGCTTTGGCGGCCGTGCTTTTCTAGCCCTCAGGCCACCAAGGCCTCGGCCCGTTTCAGGTCAACGCTGACCAACTGGCTGACGCCTTGTTCCTGCATGGTCACACCGAACAACCGGTCCATCCGTGCCATGGTCACGGCATGGTGGGTGATAACCAAGAACCGGGTTTCGGTGCGGCGGGTCATCTCATCCATCATATCGCAAAACCGGGTGACGTTGGCATCGTCCAACGGTGCGTCAACCTCGTCCAGCACGCAGATCGGCGCGGGATTGGCAAGGAATACGCCAAAGATCAGCGCAAGCGCGGTCAGGGTCTGCTCGCCACCCGACAGAAGCGACAGCGTCGAAAGTCGCTTGCCCGGCGGCTGCGCCATGATCTCTAGGCCAGCCTCCAGCGGGTCATCGGATTCAACCAGCACCAGACGCGCCTCACCACCGCCAAAAAGATGCGTGAACAACTGACCAAAATTGGCGTTCACCTGTTCAAAGGCCGTCAGCAACCGCTCGCGGCCTTCGCGGTTCAGACCCGCAATCCCGGCGCGCAGTTTCTTGATGGCTTCCTCAAGATCGATCTTTTCGGAGGCCAACCCCTTATATTCGTCATCCACAGCTTTGGCGTCTTCTTCGGCGCGTAGGTTCACCGCCCCCAATGCTTCGCGTTGACGTTTCAGGCGTTGCACCTCGGTATCCAGCGTCTCGGCGTCGGCCATCCGATCGGGGTCAACCTTGAGCGTATCCAGCAATTCTGCCGGGGTGGCCCCGGCCTCTTCTGCAATGCGCTCGGTGGCAAGTTGCACGGTGGCCCGCGCGGCTTCGGACCGGGCTTCGGCGCGGGCGCGAATTTCGCGGGCATCAGAGGCGAGACGTTCGGCGTCGCGCTCCATGTCGCGGGTTTCCCGCAAGCGGCCTTCCGCTTCAGAAAGCACATCGGCCGCGTTTTGGCGTCGGGCTTCGGCTTCGGCAATCGCCTCGGCCAGTTCCTCGCGCTTGATCGCGATTTCTTCCGGCGCGGCCGAAGCCTCGGCAAGTTCGTCTTCGGTTTCAAGTTTGCGGGCATCCAGTTCCGCAATCCGCTTGGAGGCGGTTTCCAGACGGTGTTTCCAGCCCGAGAGTTCCTTGGTGGCTTCCTGACGGCGCCGCACCCGCGCTTCGCCCTCGCGGCGCACCTCATCATGCGAAGATCGGCGCGACATCATGGTGATGCGGGCCGCTTCCACAGCGACTTTCGCCGCTTCAACGTTTTCGCGCGCGGCCTCCAGATCGCCCAATTCCTCGACCGAAGCCAAGGCGCCTTCCAAACGCTCGCGCGCCTCTGCCGTTTCTTCCTGATAGCGCCGTACCGAGATGCGGGCGGTTTCGAGACGGCCGTCTGCCAGCGAACGGTCCGCCTCGGCGCGCGCGGCGGCGCGGTTGGCCTCGGCCACGCGGGCATCGGCCGCACGGCGGGCGTCGCGGGCCATCTGATCGGCGCGGGCCAGTTCGGCCAGACGGGCTTGCAGCGCGGCATGGGCCTGCGCGGCCCCTTCGGCTCTGGCTGCAACCTCCTCCAAGTCGCGTTTCAACTGGGTCAACTTGTTCAACTGCTGCAAGCGCAGCGCGGCGGCAGAGGGCGCATCTTCGGCCCCGGCGCGGAACCCGTCCCACCGCCAAAGGTCGCCCTCGCGGCTGACAAGACGTTGGCCGGGTTGCAAAAGCGGTTGCAAGCGCGGCCCGGCCTGACGGTCCACAAGGCCAATCTGGCCCAGCCGCCGCGACAGAACGACAGGCCCTGCAACAAAGCCCGCGAGCGGCGTCGCACCTGCGGGTAGAGCCTGAGGAGCAGGGTAATCCGGCAACCCAACCCAGCCCGACGGGCGGTCATCCTCGACCACGGGCGCGCGCAGGTCATCGGCCAAAGCCGCGCCAAGCGCCTTTTCAAGGCCCGGTTCCACCGTCAATTGGTCCAACAGTTGACTGCCTGCGGTCGCCTCGCGCTGCACAAGTTTTGCAAGCGCGGCCACTTCGGCACGAATGGCGGCGGCCTCGCCTTCTGCGCTGGAACGCGCCGCGCGGGCTTCGGACTCACGGTCCTGCACCACCGCGCGGGCCTCTTCGGCACTTATCAACGCCTCATCGGCGGCTTCGGCCAAGGCGACGGCTTCGGCCTTGCCGTCGTCCGCCATGGCCATGGCTTCGGATGCCGCAACCAGAGTTTCTTCAGCGTTGCGTACAGTTTCAGCAGCGCGGGCGGCTTCTGCCTCGGCCTTGTCAACGGCGGTGCGGCTATCTGCAAGAAACCGCTGTGCGGACTGGTGGCGTGCGGCCAAGCGGGCGGCGTCTTCGGTTGCGGCCGTCAACACCTGTTCGCGGTCGCCCAAGATGGCCGCTGCTTCGCGCGCGATCTCTGCCGCTTCTGTCAGGCGTTCTTCATGCCCCTCATGCGCGCGCTGAAGTTGCTCGACTTCCCATTCCAGTCGTTCAATCACCTCGCCCGCATCGCGGTTCAGACCTGCCTCGCGGTCGGCGTCGCGGGCAAGCTCTGTGATGCGGGATTTCAGTGCTTCGATCTGACTGCGGGCGCGGGCCTCTTGCTCGCCCAGCTGGTCGCGGCTGACCATCAGGCGCTGAAGGATGGCCGCGGCAATCGCCTCTTCTTCACGCTTGGGCGGCAGGGCGTCTTCGGCCACTTCACGCAGCTTGGCGGCATTGCGGGCGTTGGCCTCGGCTTGACTTGCTTCGATAATCCGCTGGCGCAGGATGCCGTCAGCCTCTGATCGCGCCAGATCGGCCTCGCGCCAACGGCGGAATAGCAGCTGACCCTCGGTTCGGCGCAGGTCTTCACCGATTTCCCGATAGCGCGCGGCCTGTTTGGCCTGCCGGGTCAGGGTGGAAAGCTGCTGGGCCAGTTGCTCTAACACATCATCCACGCGCAACAGATTGGCTTCGGCTGCCGAGAGTTTCAGCTCCGCTTCATGGCGGCGGGCATAAAGCCCTGAGATCCCGGCCGCCTCCTCTAGCACGCGGCGGCGGGCTTTTGGCTTGGCATTGATCAGTTCTGAAATCTGGCCTTGCCGCACCAAAGCCGGGCTATGCGCCCCGGTCGAAGCGTCGGCGAACAGCATCTGCACATCGCGGGCGCGCACATCCTTGGTGTTCAACTTATAGGCTGACCCGGCGTCGCGGGTGATGCGGCGGACAATTTCAATGCTGTCGCTGTCATTGAAGCCGCTGGGCGCCAACCGATCCGAGTTGTCCATCACCAAAGACACTTCGGCAAAATGGCGGGCGCCACGCGTGGCGGCGCCGTTGAAGATCACATCTTCCATCCCGCCGCCGCGCATCGCCGTGGGGCGGTTTTCGCCCATCACCCAGCGCAACGCCTCGAGCAGGTTCGACTTGCCGCAACCATTCGGGCCGACGACACCGGTCAGCCCGTCATGGATCACCAGATCGGTGGGGTCCACAAAGCTTTTGAAGCCATTGAGCCGAAGCTTGGTAAAGCGCACGCGGGTTGCCTTATGATTCCCTTAATCGTGCATGCTCGTGCTGACGGTCAAAGGAGTCAACCAAACCCCGCAGGATATGGCGGCTTCGACCTTGTTATCCCCAACATCTTGACCAAACTGCGGGGCTGGCACAGCCTAGCATCATAGAACCAGACCCAAATTGCATTTCGGGCCGGGAGAAGTCAGGCACCTGATCGGGAGACGAAAATGGAACCATACCGCGTCTTCGCCCCTTACGATTGGGCCAGCCTGCTGGCGCTGATCCGGATTGAGTTTGCCTATATGGATGGGGTGATCGACCCACCTTCGTCGATGCACCGCCTGAGCGAAGCCGAGATTGCTCATCAGGCCGCGACCGCAGAGGTCTGGGCTATCGGCGCCCCACCCTTTGCCTGCATGTTTCTCACCGTAAAGGGCGATTGGCTTTACCTTGGCAAGCTCGCCGTTGCCTCAAACCAGCGTGGCCAGGGGTTGGCGCGGTGTTTGATTGATTTGGCGATGCAGCGCGCGAAGGTTCTGGGCCTGCGGGGCGTTGAATTGCAAACCCGCATCGAACTGACCGCCAATCACGCCACCTTTGCGGCGCTGGGTTTTGTTGAAACCGCGCGCACGGCCCATCCGGGCTATGACAGGCTCACAACGCTCACCTTTCGCCGCGCCGTGAATTAAGTCCGCGACGCAGTCCGGGCTGCCATTTCTTTTGCGTCACCATGGCGCTAGGTTGATGGGGCCAAAGGAAAGGACGCCGCTCTGATGATCCATGCCCTTTTGATCCTGCTGATCTGCCAACTGGTCGGTGAGGCCATCGCCCGTGGCCTTGCATTGCCCTTTCCCGGCCCGGTTCTGGGCATGGTGCTGTTGGTTGCCGCCTTGTCGTTGATCCCAAAACTGGTCGATCTGATGCGCCCTGTGACCTCTGGCATTCTGGGGCATATGTCACTTTTGTTTGTGCCAGCCGGGGTTGGAGTGGTTGGTCATTTCGGAGCGCTTGGGGGGCAAGGGCTGGGGCTGATGCTGGCGCTTGTGCTGTCGACTGCCGCGGCGATTGCCGTTGGTGCGCTGACCTTTGCCGGGATTGCGCGACTGATGGGCAATACCGATGAGTGATTTTGCCGAAATCTGGAGCTATCTCTCCCGTGGCCCGCTTTTGTGGCTCAGTGCCACTTTGGCGGCCTATGCGCTGGGCGACGCCTGTTTCCGTGCGGCGAACCGGGCGCCTATCGTCAATCCGGTGCTGATCGCGGTGGCTTGCCTCGCCACTCTTTTGCATCTGAGCGCGACCCCTTACGCCACCTATTTTGAGGGCGCGCAGTTTGTCCATTTTCTACTTGGTCCGGCCACGGTATCGCTGGCTTTGCCTTTGTGGGAAAATCTGCACCGGGTACGAAAGGCGGCCTTGCCGCTGATCGCGGCGCTTTTTGCCGGGTCTTTTACGGCGGTCGTCACGGCCTTGGCGGTCGCGCGGGCGATGGGGGTGGACGACCGCGTTCTTGCCTCGCTTGCCCCTAAATCCGCTACCGCGCCGGTCGCCATCGGCATTTCGCAAAACCTTGGTGGTTCGCCCACGCTCACAGCGGTTCTGGTCATTTTGACCGGGATCATCGGTGCGGTGGTTGCAACACCTCTTTTGAACGCGCTGGGGATGAAGGATTGGCGTGCGCGTGGCTTTGCGGTGGGGGTGGCCGCGCATGGCATCGGCACGGCGCGCGCTTTTCAGGTCAACCCGACAGCAGGGGCTTTTGCGGGGCTGGGTATGGGGCTGAACGCAATTGTCACCGCTGTTATTGCCCCCATTGTGCTGCGCTGGTTTCTGTAGGTCGGGCCCGCCCGCTCGCTAGGCCAGATAGGCCCGGAAGCTACGCACGACCTCTTCGTAGACCGCGCGTTTGAAGGGCACGATGCTGGCCACCATCTCATCGGCTTTTACCCAACGCCACTGGCTGAATTCGGGGTGTTCGGTGTCAATCTTCACTTGGTCATCGCGGCCAAGGAAGCGGTACAGGAACCACTTCTGCTTTTGCCCGCGATATTTGCCGCCCCAAACTTTGCCCAAAAGCTCGGGCGGCAGGTCATAGGTGACCCAGCCATGTGTCTTGCCGATGAAGTCGACCAGATCGGCTGTGATGCCGGTTTCTTCCCACAGCTCGCGCAGCGCCGCTGCGCGCGGCTTTTCATCCTCATCAATGCCACCTTGCGGCATTTGCCAAGCGGCCACCGGGTTGTCCAACCGCTGGCCGCCAAAGACCAAGCCTTCGGCGTTGATAAGCATGATGCCCACACAGGGGCGATAGGGAAGCGTTTCGGGGTCAATCATGGTGTGTCGGGCCGCACCCTGCCGGGCGCGGCCCCCTTTTCGGGTCAGGGTTTCGGCGCGACGGCGGCAAGACCGCGCAGGATGTCCACGGCATAGGCCAGCTGGTAATCCTCATCGCGCAGTTTTGCAGCCTCTTCGGTCCGCGCGCGTTCTTCTTCCAGTTGCTTCTTCTCGTCTTCCGACATCGAATCATTGGTGATCGCGCCACGCAGGTCAGCTTCAGAGCGCTGGAACTTGGCTTCTTCCTCTTCGCGCGCCTTCTTTTGCTCTTCGGTTTCGGGCTCGACCACCGGCTGATTGACCACGATATCGGGCATCACCCCAAGCGCCTGAATAGACCGGCCCGAGGGCGTGTAATACCGCGCCGTCGTCAGCCGCATTGCGCCGTCGCCCTTCAGCGGGATCAACGTTTGGACCGAGCCTTTGCCAAAGCTTTTGGTGCCCACAACGATGGCCCGGCGATGGTCTTGCAACGCCCCGGTGACAATTTCCGACGCCGAGGCCGAGCCGCCATTGATAAGCACCACAACCGGCTTGCCCTGCGCCAGATCACCGGGTTCGGCGTTGAAACGTTCGCCATCTTCGGCGTTGCGCCCGCGGGTCGAGACGATCTCGCCCTTTTCAAGGAACGCATCCGATACTTTGATCGCTTGGGTCAAAAGCCCACCGGGATTGTTACGCAGGTCGATGACAAAGCCGCTGACATTGTCGATGCCGCCCGCTTCGTCGACCATCTTCTTCACGCCTTCTTCGACGCCCGGATAGGTCTGGTCGTTGAAGGTTGAGATGCGCAGAACCACAGTATTGCCCACCAGACGCGGCTTTACCGCCACCATCTTGATGGTATCGCGGATGATCGACACATCGAACGGCTCGTCGGTGCCTTCGCGCACCACGGTGATGATGATTTCAGACCCGACCGGGCCGCGCATCTTGTCCACGGCTTCGTCCAAGGTCAGGCCCAGAACTGATTCGGTGTTCACATGGGTGATGAAATCGCCCGCCTTGATGCCCGCCAGATCGGCCGGAGTGCCGTCCATCGGTGCGACGACCTTGATGAAGCCGTCTTCCTGCGTCACCTCGATGCCCAAGCCGCCGAATTCACCGCGGGTTTGTTCCTGCATATCGTCGAAATCCTTGGCCGACAGATAGCTGGAATGGGGGTCAAGCGAGGTCAGCATGCCGTTGATCGCGGCTTCGACCAGTTTTTCAGTGTCAACTTCTTCCACATATTGCGCGCGGATGCGTTCAAAAATGTCGCCGAAGAGGTCCAGTTGTTCATAGACCGATGTGGTCTTTTCCGCCTCTTGCGCCAGCAAGGGGCCAGCCACCTGTGTCGTCAGGACCACCCCGGCCAGCGTGCCGCCCACGGCCGCCAATGCGAATTTTTTCAACAAAGCGTCATTCCTCTGCTTTGGCCAGACCTGCAAACCATTCCATCGGGTTCACTGCGTCTGCGCCCTGCCTCAATTCCAAGTAAAGCGTTTCCGTGCCCCGGACGCCACTGCCTTCTGAGGCGGGCACCAGAAACTCTGTCCCCGCCGTCTCTGTTCCGCCCATCAATCCAAGCGGCGCGCCCCGCGCCACCACTTCGCCTACCTCGCCATATACCTGTTCAAAGCCCGCGAGTATAAGAAGATAGCTGCCGCCCGGCTCTAGGATCATCACGTTTCCGTAGTCGAGAAGCGGGCCGGTGTAGCGAATGGTTGCGGGCCAGGGGTTGGTAACCAAAGCGCCGGGCCGTGTGGCCAGGGACAGGCCGGGCCGGGTGACGCCACGGGCGTCGGTTTCATTCGGCGCGAGCAGCAGCGTGCCAAGCGCAGGCAGCACAAGTTTGCCCTTCGCCTCGGCAAAGGTGACGTTGCCGGTATCATCCAGCGCAAGGCCCGCAGCAAAGGCCTCTAGCGTGTCAGCGCTTTCCAAAAGACCCTTCAGAACCTCGGGGTCTTCGGTAAAGCGGCGCGGCAATTCGGTGCGCTCCGACATCGCTTGACTCAAGGCGGATCGCGCATCCTGTGCCGTCGCCAGCCCTTTGGCCAAGGTTTCACCAGCCGCAACCTGCAAGGCGCGCAGATCGCGCAGTTCGGCCAGATCGCTGCGAAGGGCCTCTGCCTCGGCTTGCAGGGCGGGGGTGACATCGGCCAGCATCATGCCCGACCGCACAGTGCCCAAAGGCCCGGTCGGATGCATGAGCAAAAGCGGCCCCGGCTCGGCCTCGATGGTGGACAGCACGCCCAGAAGCTGCGCGATGCGGTCGCGCTTGGTCTGAAACTGCAGCGTCAGCGCCTCTTCGCGCAACTCGGCTTGCCGCAGTGCCTCGCGCAGCGCGCCAAGGCCGTCTTCATAGGCGCGGATGGTTTCGGTCAGGGCTGCGACCCGGTCCTTTGCCCCCTGTGCCTCCTCCAAGGCCTGAACCGAAGCCTGTAGGGCCGCGCTGGCCCCTGCCGCATCCTCGGCCACGCCCGCGTGACCCGCATGGGCGGTCAGAGCAACGAGCAAGCCAAGAGCGGCGGCGCGGATCATGCGATCAGGCTTTCCCCGGTCATTTCAGGTGGCTGCGGCAGTCCCATCAACTGCAACACCGTTGGGGCAAGATCGGCCAAGCGGCCGCCCTGACGCAGGGTTGCCCCGGCCGGGCCACCGACCAAAATCACCGGAACCGGGTTCACCGTATGCGCTGTATGCGGCCCGCCCGTGACGGGATCGACCATCGTTTCACAGTTGCCATGATCTGCCGTCACGATCATCGCTCCGCCTTTGGCCTTCAAGGCCAGAAGCGCCCGCCCAAGACCTTGGTCCACCGCCTCGCAAGCCTTGATGGCGGCGGGCAAGCTGCCCGTATGGCCCACCATGTCAGGGTTGGCAAAATTCACCACGATCAGATCAAAGCCGCGCTCGATGGCCGAAACCAGATGATCTGCCACCTCGCCGGCGCTCATCTCGGGCTGCAGGTCATAGGTTGCGACCTTGGGTGAGGACGGCATAGCGCGCTCTTCGCCCTCAAACGGCACCTCGCGGCCACCGTTCAGGAAAAAGGTCACATGCGGGTATTTTTCGGTTTCGGCCAGCCGGAACTGGGTCAGCCCCTGTTTGGCCACCCATTCGCCAAGGCAGTTGACGATCACCCGTTTGGGAAACGCCGTGGCCATATAAGCGTTGTGGCTGGTGGAGTATTCCACCATCCCCAGCATTGCCGACCATGCCGGGCGCTTGCCCGTGGCAAAACCGTCAAAGCCAGGCTGGCCAATCGCCGCCAAAATCTCACGCGCGCGATCAGCACGGAAATTCAGGCAGAACACCCCGTCGCCATCTTTGGCCCCGGCGTAATCTGCGATCACCGTGGGCGCGAGGAATTCGTCGGTTTCCCCTTTGGCATAGGACAGGCGCACTGCCTCGGAGGCGGTCGCGGCATGAGTTTCCGAACGAGCATTCACCATGGCCTCATAGGCGCGCGACACCCGCTCCCACCGGTTGTCGCGGTCCATCGCCCAATAGCGGCCAATCACGGTCGCCACCCGCGCCCCGGTGGGCAGGGCGGCCTCCAGATCGGCCACAAAGGTAACGGCAGAAGACGGAGCGACATCACGCCCGTCAGTGATGGCATGCAGTGCGACCGGCAGGCCAAGTGCCGTCAGCGCGCGGCAGGCTGCGATCACATGGGTGATATGGCCATGCACCCCGCCATCCGACACCACGCCCATCAGATGCGCCGTGCCGCCTGCCGCTTTTACCGATGCGGCAAAGGAGAGCAACGTCTCGTTCAGGGCAAATGACCCATCTTCAACCGCCAGATCAATCGCCCCCAGATCCATCGCCACCACCCGGCCCGCGCCGATATTGGTGTGGCCAACCTCAGAATTGCCCATCTGCCCGCTGGGTAGGCCGACGTCGGGGCCAAAGGTGGTCAGGGTTGCATGCGGGCAGCTTTCCCACAGCCGATTGAAGTTTGGCACATGGGCCTGCGCAGGCGCCGAGGTCGCCGGATCAGGGCCAATGCCCCAGCCATCCAAAATGCACAGAACAACAGGTTTATGCGCGCTCATCTGACCGCCTTTCGCTTTGTTCCCTGCTTCTAGCGCCCTACGGGACAAGGGGCAACGTCAGCCGCGCCCCACCAGCCAATCCAAGGCGCGGGTTGGCAGCAAGCGGCGCGCGATCCCGGCGATATAGGTTGGCACGGTGACATAATAGCGCGCGCGCGGGCGGCGCGCTTCAACCGCGTGGATCAGCTTTTTCGTCACTGCCGAGGACGGCAGTTCAAAGGCATCAGGCTTGGTTTTCACCCCGTAAAGCCGCCCGCGCAGCGTCGCATATTCCTCTCGCCGCGCCGAGTTCTCCCAGTCGATCCACTTTTCAAAATGGGGAATTGCCTTGGCGCGGATGTCCGTGCCGATGGGGCCGGGTTCAATCAGGATCACGTCAATGCCCGTGCCTGCCATCTCAAATCGCAGCACATCCGACAGGCCTTCCATAGCGAATTTGGTCGAGACATAGGCCCCGCGCCATTTCGCCCCGACAATCCCAAGCACCGACGAGCAGTTCACAATCCGCCCATGCCCCTGCTGGCGCATCGCCGGAATCACCCGCCGCGTCAGGTCGTGATAGCCAAAGAGGTTCGTCTCGAAGATCTCACGCAACGCCCCGCGGGGCAGGTCTTCGACCGCGCCGGGGCAGGCGAAAGCGCCATTGTTGTAAAGCGCATCCAAGGTGCCGCCGGTACGGGACAGGGTTTCGGCTACCGCTGTCTCGATGCTGGCCTCGTCTGCGTAATCCAGCACGAAACTTTCCAGCCCTTCACCACGCAGTCGGGCGCAGTCGCCCTCTTGTCGGCACGTCGCAAACACCCGCCAGCCGCGCTTTGCCAAAGTATGGGCCGCGTCATAGCCGATGCCCGACGAACACCCGGTAATAAGTATGGACCGCTGCATTATGCCTCCGCGCCTAAGGTGCTGGGTGTAGGCGGGATCAGCAGCCAAGGGAAGCGGCGCGGCGGATTGGCTGCAATCACTCGGTCAAAAGCCGTGCCGCGATATAGCCTTGCAGGCCATCGCCCTCGATGCGGATCAAGGACCAGCCGTCCGGGCCTTCGCCCTGCTTCAAGACCAAGACAGCCTCTCCTTTGGGCAGTCGGTCAATGACGGCGTGATCCTTACCCGGGCCTTCGCGGACGTTGGCGCTTTGCGCGGCAATGTAGAACAGTTTGCCTTGTGGTGCCTCGGCCACCTCTGGTGACGCCATCAGTGGCTTTTCCGGCACAAAGGCGGCCGGGACCACGGCAGGGGCCTCGGCCGGTTCCGGCGTGGTCCTGGTGGTTGCGATCATTTGAGCGGCTTTTTCTGCCTTGGCCTGCATCAGGCCGAACCTCAACTGGCCGTGATCCTGTCCCAAGACAAGCATCGCGGCATAAATGCCTGCACACAGGAAAGCCAATAATCGAAACATGTTCGTCTCATAAAAATATATTCCCACCAGCATACCACGATTCGGCTGCCACCAGTGAGGGTCAGTTCTGTAAACTTTCCCCCTGCCGCATTATCGCCACATTTTTCCGTCTGGACCGCCGGGCCTCAGATGAATACACAACATCCATGTCCACGCTTGATGATGACGACAATATCCAGCCGATGACGGTTTCGGAACCGCTCTCCCGCGCCATTGGCGAGCGGTATTTGACCTATGCGCTGTCGACCATCATGCACCGCGCCTTGCCAGATGCGCGCGACGGGTTGAAGCCTGTGCATCGCCGCATCCTGTTCGCCATGCGCGAGCTGAAACTTTCGGCCACCAGCGCCTTTCGGAAATCGGCGAAAATCTCGGGCGACGTGATGGGCAACTATCACCCGCATGGCGACAGCGCGATCTATGACGCCATGGCTCGCCTCGCGCAGGATTTCAACGTGCGCTACCCGTTGGTGGATGGGCAGGGCAACTTTGGCAACATCGACGGCGATAACCCCGCAGCCTCGCGCTATACTGAGGCGCGTCTGACCGCGATTGCCGAAACCCTGATGGAAGGGCTGGCGGAAAACGCGGTCGACTTCCGGCCGAACTACGACGGCACGCTGGAAGAACCGGTGGTGATGCCTGCGGCCTTCCCGAACCTTTTGGCCAATGGCTCCAGCGGGATTGCCGTTGGCATGGCCACCAATATTCCGCCGCACAACCTTGATGAACTGATTCAAGGCTGCCACGCGATCCTGAAAGACCCCGAAACCAGCAATGACGCGCTTGTCGCTCTGATCCCCGGCCCCGATTTCCCGACGGGCGGCGTGATTGTCGAAAGCCGCGCTGCCATTCTGGAAGCCTATCGCACCGGGCGCGGGTCGTTCCGCACGCGGGCGAAATGGCATGTCGAAGATCTGGGCCGCGGGACGTGGCAGATCATCGTCACTGAAATTCCCTATCAGGTGCAGAAATCCAAGCTGATCGAAAAGCTTGCCGAATTGGTGAACCTCAAGAAGGTGCCGCTTCTGGCTGACGTCCGCGACGAATCCGCGGAAGATGTGCGTATCGTGCTGGAGCCCCGCGCCCGTACGGTGGAGCCTGAGGTTCTGATGGCCGCGCTGTTCCGCAATTCCGATCTGGAAAGCCGCTTCAGCCTGAACATGAACGTGCTGATCGACGGCAAGGTGCCAAAGGTGTGCAGCCTGAAAGAAGTGCTGCGCGCCTTTCTGGATCACCGCCGCGAGGTGCTGCGCCGCCGGTCTGAACACCGGGTAGAAAAGATCGACGCGCGGCTGGAGGTGCTGGAAGGCTTCATCATCACCTTCCTGAACCTTGATCGTGTGATCGACATCATCCGCTATGATGCCGATCCCAAACGCGCCCTGATGGCCGAAGATTGGGGTAAGCCTCATGTTCGCGCCACTTCGGAAAAGGATTACGTCTCGCCCGCCAAAGGCGACGGCGAATTGTCCGAGGTGCAGGCCGAGGCCATTCTCAACATGCGTCTGCGCAGCTTGCGCAAGCTGGAAGAGATGGAACTGATCGCTGAGCGCGACGCCCTGATGAAAGAGCGCGCCGATCTGACAGACCTTCTGGAGTCCGATCACCGCCAGTGGAAACAGGTCGGAACCGAGCTTGAGGCCATTCGCAAACAGTTCGGCCAGCATACGGTGCTGGGCGCCCGCCGCACCCATTTCGCCGAAGCAGGCGAGGTGGAAGAGGTCAGCTACGAAGCGATGATCGAGCGCGAGCCGATCACCGTGATCTGTTCGCAGATGGGCTGGATCCGGGCGATGAAGGGTCATGTCGATCTTGCGACCGAGCAAAAGTTCAAAGACGGCGACGGGCCGCGTTTTGCCTTCCATGCCGAAACCACAGACAAGATCGTGCTGGTTGCCGCCAACGGCCGTTTCTTCACCCTTCTGGGTGTGAACCTGCCCGGCGGGCGCGGCATGGGCGAACCCGTCCGCCTGATGGTTGACCTGCCAAACGATACCGAAATTGTCGATCTGGTCATTCACCGTCCGGGTGAAAAATGGTTGATCGCCTCTTCTGCGGGCGATGGGTTTATCCTGCCGTCGGATGAGGTTGTTGCGCAGACCAAGGCCGGCAAACAGGTGCAAAGTCTTGGGGCGGGCGTGAAGACCGTCCTGTGCCGCCGCGCCGTGGGCGATGCCGTGGCCGTTGTCGGGGATAACCGCAAGATGCTGGTCTTCCCGCTGTCCGACTTGCCGGAAATGGCCAAGGGCAAAGGTGTGCGGCTGCAGAAGTACAAGGATGGCGGGCTGTCCGATGCCACCACCTTCACGCTGGCCGCTGGCCTGTCTTGGAAAGATCCGGCCGGGCGCACCCGCACCGAGACGGACCTGTCCGAATGGCAAGCCGCTCGTGCAACGGCTGGCCGCATGGCCCCGCGCGGTTTCCCGCGCGACAACACCTTTACCTGATGGGCGGTGGGGCCATGATCCTTGGTCCGATTTCCACCGAAAACCCCTTTGCCGATCCGCATCTGATCTGGTGTGAGGCAGGTTTTGTCGTTGCTGATGTTCAAGGGCTGACGCATCTCGGTGCTTTGGGGCCGCTGACCCTTGCCTTGCCCGCTGACCTGCTGGGCGCGGTGCCAAAACGGCGCAGTGAGTTTTTGGCCGGGCGGGCCTGCGCGGCTTTGGCCCTGCGGCAGGCCGGGCAGGCGGAAGACGTGCCACGCCAAGGCCGCGCCCCGGTTTGGCCGACAGGTGTTGCCGGATCGATCACTCACAGCCGCGACCGGGCCATTGCTGCGGTGTCGACGCATTACGGCGCTTTGGGTCTGGATTGTGAGGCGTTGGTTGCCCCGGATCGCGCCTTGCAGCTTGCCGCCGCGATCTTTTCCGAGGTCGAATCGCGCCATCGCCCCGAGGCGCTGCCCTTTGCCAGCTTCTTTACACTGGTGTTTTCGGCCAAAGAGGCGCTGTACAAGGCGCTTTCGGCGCGGCTTTCCCGGATCCCTGATTTCCGCGAGGTCACGTTGACCGGGCTGCGGCCGGGCCAGATGACGTTGGTGCTGGACGGCCAAAGCCACATCGCGCGCTTTCGCCTGTCCAACCGTGATTGTGTCACCGTGGTGGCAGTCCACGACCAATAAACTTTAGGGCTTGTACAGGTCCAGCGTCTGCAGCTCGTCCAGAAGGTCGAGCAGTTGCTCCAGCTTGTCATGGCCGAAATCACGCTCCAGCCGAGCGAAGATCGCGTTGCTTTCGGTCATATGCGCCACGATCAGCGCGCGACCGGTGTCGGTGATGCTGGCGATGGATTTGCGGCGGTCATCCGGGTCCGTTGCCCGCGTCGCCAGGCCTTCTTCTTCCATGGCCCGAATGATGCGGGTCAGGCTGGGCAAAAGCAGACAGGCCTCTTTGGCGACCAAAGTCAGCTCGGTCGGCCCGCGTTCATCCAAGACCCGCAGCACGCGCCATTTCTGTTCGTTGATGTCCGATTGCGACAGCATTTCGCGGATCGGACCCATGACGGTTTCCCGCGCGCGCAACAGCGCGATGGGCAAGGACCGCCTTGTGCGGCGCAGGGGGGTGTCTTGGCTGGCCATACCCCCTCTTGCCCGGTTTTTGCCTGCCGGACAAGGGTACGTCCCGTCGCAGCTTGACAGGGGTGAAAGATTGATTAACATGTGAAGCAATGGGGCCTCGCCAAACCGGCACGCAGGAAACGCGCGGGTGAAACGGGAGGACACCATGGGTGAAATCGTTCTGACCGCCAAGGTCACACATGTGCCGACGATGCTGTTGTCGGAACGTCCGGGCCGGCTTTTCGGCACACGGGCGCAGGCCATTGAAGGGCATCGCGAAATTGGCCGCCGTGCGCGGGCTTTGGGGGCCGATACCATTGTGGTTCTGGACACACATTGGATGGTGAACGCAGGCTATCACGTCAATTCGAACGCCCGATACAAGGGTGTCTACACCAGCCACGAGTTTCCCCAGTTTATTCAAGGGCTGACCTATGACCTGCCCGGCAATCCCGCGCTTGGCGACCTGATCGCCGAAAAGGCGCAAGGGCGCGGCGTCTATACGCTGTCGCACCATGTCGAAACGTTGGATCTGGAATACGGCACCTTGGTTCCAATGCACTACATGAACCCCGAGGGCGATCTGAAGGTGGTCTCCGTCTCGGCCTATTGCACGGTGCATTCGTTTGAATCATCGCGCCAATTAGGAGAGGCGATCCGCGAGGCGGTGGAGGCCAGCGATTCCAAGGTGCTTCTGGTCGCCTCCGGCTCCCTATCGCACAAGATCTGGGAAAATGAGCTTTACGAGGCCAACAACGGCACCTTCACCATCAGCCGCGAGTTCAACCGCCAATGCGATCTGCGGGTGCTGGAGTTGTGGCAGAAGGGCGAGATTGCAACCTTCCTCAAGATGCTGCCCGACTACGCCATTCACTGTTCAGGCGAAGGAACAATGCATGACACGTTCATGCTGTTCGGGGCGCTTGGCTGGGACAAATACCAGGGCAAGGGCGAACTGATCGGCGAATACTTCCCATCCTCAGGAACGGGGCAGGCCAACGTGATCTTCCCCGTGTAAGGCGGCTTACCCCGCGAAGTGCCGTTCTCCCCGCGCTTCGGCCAAATCCATCTGACGCTGGCGTTCGCGAAACCGGATGCGGTCAGCGTCAGAATATTCGGTCATGCAATGGTGGCACTGGCAGCCGCGTTCATATTCCGGGCGCGCCTTGTCCTCGGGAGACAGTGGGCGGCGGCAGGCGTGGCAGCTGTCATAGGCGCCGGGAACCAGCCCATGACCGACCGACACCCGGCCATCGAAAACATAGCATTCGCCATCCCACAGGGATTGTTCGGCGGGCATGTCTTCCAGATATTTCAAGATCCCGCCCTTCAGGTGGAACACTTCGTTCTCGCCTAGACCCAGCAGGTAATTTGTCGATTTTTCGCAGCGGATGCCGCCCGTGCAGAACATTGCGATGCGCTTGCCCTGAAATTTGGCACGGTTTTCTTCCCACCAGCGCGGAAAATCGCGAAAGGTGCGAATGTCAGGATCAACGGCGCCGCGGAACGTGCCAATCGCCACTTCGTAATCATTGCGGGTGTCGATCAGGGCCACATCGTCCGAGGCAAGCAGCGCGTTCCACTCTGCCGGGTTCAGATAGCTGCCCACGCGCGCCGTGGGGTCAACATCGGGCTGGCCCATGGTGACGAGTTCGCGCTTCAGCTTCACCTTCATGCGGCCGAAGGGCATGGTTTCCGACCAGCTTTCCTTATGCTCCAACCCTGCACAGCCGGGCAGGGCGCGCAGGTGGTCCAGCACCGCATCAATCCCCTCGCGCGGGCCGGCAATGGTGCCGTTCACCCCTTCGCGGGCCAGAAGAAGGGAACCTTTGACGCCCTGCGCAAGGCACAGGTCCAAAAGCGGCGCACGCAGGGCGGCCGGATCGTCAAAGCGGGTGAAGTGGTAAAGTGCGGCAATGGTCAGCATGGCGCGGCATTACGCCAACTGAGGCCATCCAGCAAGATGCCCAACTGCCGCAGCTTGACCGGGCCTTCTGCCGCCCTTACCCCTTGGGAAATCGAAACGGAGGCCGCGATGCGCAAGCCCGATGAAGCTCTTATTGTCATCGATGTGCAGAATGATTTCTGCCCCGGCGGTGCTTTGGCCGTGACGGGCGGGGATCAGATCATCACCCGGATCAACGGGTTGATGGCCGAATTTCAGACGGTGGTGCTGACACAGGATTGGCACCCTTCGACTCATTCTTCGTTCGCCGCCAATCACCCCGGGGCCGCGCCCTTTAGCCTGACCGAAATGCCCTATGGCCCGCAGGTTCTGTGGCCGACCCATTGCGTGCAAGGCACCGCAGGCGCCGCGTTTCACCCCGATCTGAACACTGATCCCGCGCAATTGGTCATCCGCAAAGGGTTTCGTGCCGGGATCGACAGCTATTCGGCCTTTTTCGAAAACGACAAGACCACCGCCACCGGCCTGCACGGCTATCTGACCGAACGCGGCATCACCTCGGTCACGCTTGTTGGCCTAGCCACCGATTTCTGTGTCGGCTTTTCGGCGCTGGACGCGGCACGTTTGGGTTACAGGGTCACGCTTCTTGAAGGGGCTTGCCGGGCGATTGATCTGGACGGCAGCCTTGCCCGCACCCGTGCCCAGACCGAAGCGGCGGGCGTCATTTGGGCGGCCTAAGGCTTTGACCCCGGCCCCGCTGATGGCCTAAGAGGGCTGAAAGGGAGTTCTGCCATGGTCGATATCGCCAGCCGCGTGCATAACCACAACTGGAAGATCGACCCGATCGTCCGGTCGCTGATCGATACCGACTTTTACAAGCTGCTGATGTGTCAGTCGATTTTCCGTAATAAGCCGGAAACCAATGTCGAATTCAGCCTGATCAATCGCAGCACCAGGGTGCGGCTTGCCGATCTGATCGACGAAGGCGAATTGCGCGAACAGCTTGACCATGTGCGGTCTTTGTCGCTGACGCGCGGAGAAAGTACCTGGCTGCGCGGCAATACCTTTTACGGCAAACGCCAGATGTTCCGCCCCGATTTCATGGAGTGGTTCGAGGGGCTGCGTCTGCCCGCCTATCATCTTGAAAAGCGCGATGGCCAGTATGAGCTGACCTTTGAAGGCAGCTGGCCCGAGGTGATGCTGTGGGAAATTCCCGCGCTGGCGGTGCTGATGGAGTTGCGCAGCCGCGCGGTTCTGAAAAGCATGGGCAAGTTTGAATTGCAGGTGCTTTATGCCCGCGCCATGACCCGGATATGGGAAAAGATCGAACGGTTGCGGGCGATCCCTGACCTGAAGATTGCCGATTTCGGCACCCGGCGACGGCATGGATTCCTGTGGCAGGACTGGTGCGTGCAGGCCATGCAAGAGGGGTTGGGCGACAAGTTCACCGGCACCTCGAATTGCCGGATTGCGATGCGTCGCGACATCGAGGCGATTGGCACCAACGCCCACGAATTGCCGATGGTCTATGCCGCGCTGGCCAATTCCGACGCCGAATTGGCACAGGCGCCGTATCAGGTGTTGGCGGATTGGCATGAGGAACACGACGGCAATCTGCGCATTATCCTGCCTGATACGTTTGGCACCGAAGGTTTCTTGAAAAACGCGCCGGATTGGCTGGCCTCTTGGACGGGCATCCGCATCGACAGTGGCGAACCGGCAAAGGGGGCCGAGATTGCCATACGGTGGTGGAAAGAGCGCGGCGAGGATCCGACGAAGAAGTTGGTGATCTTCTCAGACGGGCTGGATGTCGAAGAAATTGAACGGCTTTACGCCCAATTCCATGGGCGGGTGAAGGTGTCGTTCGGCTGGGGCACGATGCTGACCAACGATTTCCGCGGCCTGGTGCCGGGCGATGGTCTTGCGCCGTTCAGCTTGGTCTGCAAAGCGGTTTCGGCCAATGGTCGCCCGACCGTCAAATTGTCGGACAACCCGGCCAAAGCCATGGGTCCGGCCGAAGAAATCGCGCGTTATAAACGTGTGTTCGGCGTGGGCGATCAGGTGGTTCAAGAGGTGCGGGTCTAGAGCTGAGACTCTGGCCCGCACCGCCTTACATGAACTGGTGGCCAATCAGGTAGAACAGGGACCCCATCAGCGCCGAGGCCGGGATGGTGATGACCCAAGCCCAGACAATCCGCCCTGCAATCCCCCAGCGCACCGCATGGACCCGGCGGGCCGAGCCAACGCCAACGATCGACGAGGTGATGGTGTGGGTGGTCGAGACGGGAATCCCCAGATAGGTTGCCCCAAACAGCGTGATCGCACCGGCAGTTTCAGCGCAAGCGCCCTGCATCGGCGTCAGCTTGGTGATCTTTGACCCCATGGTATGCACGATCCGCCAGCCGCCCAGCATGGTGCCAACCCCCATCACGGTAAAGCAGCTGAGAACCACCCAAGTCGGCACGGTGAATTCTTCGTAATAGCCGTTGGCATAAAGCAGAACCGCAATGATCCCGGCGGTCTTTTGCGCGTCATTCGAGCCGTGGCCGATGGAGTAAAGCGCCGACGAAACCAACTGCAATTTGCGGAACAAGCTGTCGGTCTTGGCCGGATTAGCTCGCACAAACAGCCAGCTGACCAGCACCACCAACAAGATGCCAAGGATGAAGCCCGTGACCGGCGACAGCACGATGGCGATCAGCGTCTTTGACAGGCCGCCCCAGACGATGGCGCCAAAGCCCGCCTTGGCCACACCCGCCCCGATGATGCCGCCGACCAGCGCATGCGACGACGACGACGGAATCCCCAGTCGCCATGTCAGCACGTTCCAGACGATCGCGCCCATCAGCGCGCCGAAAATCACCGCGTTGTTGACCATTTCCGGGGCGATCAGCCCCTTGCCGATGGTCGAGGCCACCTTGGCCTCAAACCCGAAATGGGTACCGATGAAATAGGCCACGAAGTTGAAGAAGGCGGCCCAAAGTACGGCGTAAAAGGGTGACAGAACCCGCGTCGATACGATGGTGGCGATGGAGTTCGCTGCATCATGCATGCCGTTCAAAAGGTCAAAGAACAGCGCGACGGCGATCAGGAAAACCAGGAGGAAAGTGACCGAAGTGGGGTCCATGATGGCGCCCCGATCAGACGTGTTCGATGACGATGTCGCTCATCACATGAGCCACGTCTTCAAAGCGGTCGCAGACCTTTTCCAGCCGGTCATAAAGCTCGGAGCCGACGATGAAGGCCAGCGGGTTTTCTTGTGCCTTGCCCTTGAACAACGCGCGCAGGCCGGCGTCGTACATCTGGTCGGACTGCTCCTCGATCTTCGAAATCTCGCCGATCAGGGTGTGCAGTTTCGACGAATTTGCGCCGATGTCGCGCATCAAGGGCAGAGCTTCGGCAACGATATTGCCGAGCAGGATGATGCGGTCGGCCATGGCGCGCATGTTCGGCTCAAAGGCGGCGACATCATACAGCATGACGGTTTTGCCGGTCTTGTTCATCTGGTCGATGGCATCGTCCAAGGCAGACGACAGCGCCTTGATGTCCGAGCGGTCAAACGGCGTGATAAAGCTGCGGCGGATCGACTGCATCACCTCATACGAGATATGGTCAGCCTCTTCTTCCTGGCTCGACAGCCGGGTGCAAAGGTCGGCGGTCTTGTCACCCCCTTCAAGAATCGCGCGCAGCGTGGCGGCGGCTTCTTGGGCCTTCTTGGCCTGCGCTTCGAACAGGTCAAAGAAGTTGTCCGACCGCGGCATGATTGCCTTGATGAGTTTGAACATGATGTCCCCCGGAGTGCATTAGCGGCAGGCCTTTCAGGCCCGCGTTCCGGTTTCCGGACTAGCTTGTCATAAAAGTTTTGTAAATCTGTTACATTCAGCCAATCAGGCGCTCTGCCCACATGCAGGCCCGCGCAATATGGCGTGGATGCACCGGATCGTCAGGGGCAAGGCGCGGCATGGTCCACCCCACGCTGGCACAGGTGCGGGCCAATGTGAACATTTCGACGGTTTCCGTGTCAGTGGTCCCATAACCTGCCATCAGCGCATCCCGGATGTCGGGATAGGCAGGTTCATACAGGTTCTGAGACAAGACGGTTCCGAGGTCATAAAGCGCAAAGCCCCAACCGGAATCGTCAAAGTCGATCAAAGATAGCGAATGATCGTTCACCAATACGTTCTCCCGCAGCACATCGGCATGGATCGGCACAATAGGGGCGGTCTTGGCATGATCTTCGAGCCGTTCACCCAAATAGGCCCGGGCGCTTTCCAAGGTGCGGCGCTGATCCGGGCTTGCCGCCGGGTGCTCCCAGAACCGGCCCCAGAACGGGGCTTCGCCAACAAGGCCCGGAATATCCCACCGGGGCCGGGAGAATTGGGGCGGTAGCGTGAGTTTGGCCGTCGCGGCGTGGAAATCTGCCACCAGACGCCCCAAGGCGCGGTGACGATCCAACAGCACAGGCCGCGGCAGGTCATAAGGTTGCCCGGCAATCCCCAATGCCTCGCCCGCAACCCAAGAGATGACACTGGCCTTGCGGCCGTTCGACAGCGTGACCAGCAGATCGCCCGCCAAATTTGGCAAGGCCGCCGGCACCGCCACCCCTTCAGCCGCAAGGGCAGCACACCACCAAAGCTCTGACCAGATCGCAGCGTCCGATTGATACCCCATCCGGTGCAGACGCAACGCAGCCGGGCCAGAGGGCAGGGAAATTTCAAAGACCGCGTTTTCACGATTGCGGATCAGGCGGGGTGAATGGCCGCCCCAATGCTGGGCGGCCTCAAGGGCAAGGCTTTCGATCATGTCAGCACCTTGGTTTCGTCGAGGGCGGCTTCCAGCTGGTCCATCAGAAAGTCAGCATTTTCAATCGAGAAGGGCATTGGTGGGCGGATCTTCAGAATGTTCCGGCCTGCACCGATGACATTCATCAAGACGCCGCGTTCTACCATAGAGGCCACCAGATCGGCGCAGAAGCGCGTTGCGGGCTCGCCGTCCTCGGTTTGAAACTCCAATCCGAAGAACAACCCATTCGACCTTGAGTCCCGCAAGAGCGGGTGGCGCAGTGCCTGCATGCGCGTCGCGATATAGGTTGAGACTTGCGCGGCGTTTTCCTGCAACCCTTCGTCGCGGATCACATCCAGCACCGCGAGCGCCGCCGCCGCCGACACCGGGTTGCCGCCAAAGGTGTTGAAATAGGAAAATGCATTGCGAAAGGCCGCCATCACATCGGGCCGCGTCGCAACTGCGCCGACCGGGTGGCCGTTCGCCATCGGTTTGCCCATCACCACGACATCCGGCACAAAGCCCAGCTTGTCGTGACCCCAAAAATGACTGCCTGCCCGACCAAAGCCCGGCTGCACCTCGTCAGCGATCACAATCCCGCCGGCCGCGCGGATTGCCGCCACCGTCTGATCGAGCCACCCTTTGGCCAGCGAGGGCAAACCTTCGTTCGCAAACATCGGGCAAAGCAGGATGCCAGAGCAGCCGAACCCTGCCGCATCCAACTCCTTGATCGCCTGAGTGACGTGGGCCGCAAAGATTGACCCGTCGGGATCAGGCCGGTTCAGGCTGTCGGGTGCCGGAACCAAGCGGATGTTCGGCCAGCGCCCGCCGATGGGCGGCTTGCGGGTGGACAGCTGGCTAACGGCCATGGTGTTGCCGTGATAGGTGGCGTCGGTCGCAATGATCCCGGTCTTGCCGGTGGCGGCCTGCGCCATGCGGAGCGCGATGTCATTGGCCTCAGACCCGGTGCAGGTCATGATCGCCTGCGAAATGCCATGGCCAAAACTGGCCGTCAGCCGTTCGATGTAATCCAGCACACCGTCATGCAAATAGCGGGTATGGGTGTTCAGCGTCGCGGCCTGTGCGCTGATTGCCTGCACCACGCGCGGGTGGCAGTGGCCGACATGCGGCACGTTGTTGTAGCAATCCAGATAGCGTTTTCCAGCCGCATCCCAGACCCAGACGCTCTCGCCCCGCACGAGATGAACGGGCGTTCGATAAAAGGTCGGTACGTTCGGCCCCATGAGCCGGGCGCGGCGTTCCAGCATGGATTCCGTCATTCTTCCTCCCCCACCTTGCCGCGCAACGTCTTCACCTCGCCGCGCTGTCCCTTAGCTGCCAAACGCCTGCGCTGACTTCCAAGCGTTGGCTTGGTTGCAATCCGCCGCTTTGGCGTCACCAAAGCGGCGCGGATCATTTCGACCAGCCGTTCGCGGGCAATCTCGCGGTTGCGCGCCTGACTGCGGGTGTCTTCGACCTGCACGATCAAAGCCCCTTCCAGCGTCCATTTCCGCCCGGCGATCTTCTTTAGGCGCGCCTTTATCGCTGGCGACAGATGCGGCGAACGTTCGGCCTCAAACCGCAATTCGACGGCAGTGGACACCTTGTTCACATTCTGCCCGCCCGGCCCCGAGGACCGCACGAAGCTTTCCGACAGTTCCCAGTCGGCGATGTGTAAATGTTCGGTGACCCACAGCATGACCGCAGGCTAACCGCGGTGCCAGAAAAGAGAAAGGGTTGCCGACGCGCGGCAACCCTTTCCGAGATCTAAGGAGATGAGCCAGTTAGGAGCATCATCCAATCTAGTGGTCTGTATCCCAAGGGACTGCCCTTAGAAAACACCCCCCATGACTGTCCCGACACGTCTCTCCAATATCACTCTAGACACTGGATCACCTCCTTTCAAAAAGTTGCCGATGAGGTGAGCCTGACACAGATTTTGTGTTCGTCAACAATTTTTACGCAAGGCGTGCTGCATAACGGGCAATGGCCAGACGAAATGGCAACAGTGCCAGAAGGTCAACCATCACCTTAACCATCCAGTCAGCCATGCCCAAAGACACCCACAGCGGTACCGCCGGGCCAAGGCCCAACAGCGGCACGCTTTCCGCCGCCCAAGAGACGTCATTGGCGGGTTCCAGCCAAATCAGCGCCGAGGAGAAGGCGATAGAGAAAAACAGAACGGTGTCGAAGGTGGAGCCGAGCAGGGTCGATAGAAACGGTGCGCGCCACCACGCCGACCGCCGCAGACGGTCAAACAAGTTCACGTCCAAAAGTTGGCCGATCAGGAACGCAAGGCCAGAGCCGACAGCGATCCGCAAAGTCACAAGCGGCCCAAATTCGCCGATGATTTGCGTGCCGATGGCTGAACAGGCCAGTCCGGCGATAAATCCGGCATAGACGACGCGGCGCGCAGCCGCGACGCCTTGGAAGCGGTTCACAAGATCGGAAACAAGGAACGCCAAGGGATAGCTGAACGCCCCCCAAGTGAGCCATTGGCCGATCGGATATTGTACAAGGATGTTCGAGGCCACAACGATAGCGGCCATGGCAAGGATGCCAGGCAGAAGTTTTGTCATATTTGATCCGTTTTTTACAAGGTCGCGGAGACTTGGTGTTCCCATTGGGAACGCGGCGCAGTAGCGCCAAAACCGGCACAGGTCAATCGGGCAGGCGGAACTCGATGATCTGGGTTTGTTGCAGGAAAAAGAAATTGTCGTCTGAGATCATCGTGGCACGCACCGCACCAGTCGCATCCCGCCAAACCGACAGCCCTTCAAGGTTGTCGAACATGCCCATCGGCGTTTCAAACAACGTCTGCTCTGCCATCAAGCCAGAATTCGTAATGTCAAAGCGGCGCAGGCGATTGGCAAAGCCACCTATCACGCGAAATTCGCGTTCAAGCAGGTACAGCTTGCCGTCCAAAATATCCGCCGCAACGGCCGTAAAAGTGCCGCGTCGTGGCAGGTGCAGCGTTTTGTCCCACGCCCCGTTTTGCCAGCGATAAACGGGAACGTTTTCCGAATGTGGCCGTTCAGGCAGCGTATACAGCGTTTGGTCGTCGCCAATCGCCAAAGCCTCCAATGCGGCATTGCGAGACAATTTGGCAAAGTCTGGATGGCGGCTCAGATCTTTCGTCGCGCCGGTGGCCAGATCAAGCTGTGCGACGCTGGGGCGATTTTCAAACGACACAAAAGCATGTCCGGTCTTGTCAATGGCAAGCCCTTCGCTGTCGGTCCGCCATCCGATCAGCGGTTTGCCGGTTTCGCCGTCCAACAGCCGCTGGATCGGGTCGGCGATCATGCCGATAACCTGACCGTCGGCGTTCCGTTTGATGTGGCCGGTGATAAAGGTCGCCTTGTCACTGAGCGCAACAAAGTCCTGACCGTCGTTCAAGACCTCGATGCCGGAAAGCCCGCCGAAAGCGGGATTGTTCATCCGCCAGATGAATTTGCCTAGGTATCCTTCCGGCGCGGTCGATTCTGCGCTGCCCTGAAAGCCCGAAAGCAGGATCAGCAGCAGGCCTAAGGCGAAGCGAGAACGTTTTGGCATTGCTTGGGAAGATCGGCCATAGTGAATTGACGTGGGCCTTTTTTCTTTGGCTCATCGTCTTCTTTCGGCTTCTTATTCGTTGTCTTCGGTGGGTTCAAATAATCTGTCACCCACCACATCAGCGTATCGTCGCAGCCATTGCCACCTTTGGACAATTCGGAAACCGAGGGCTTTTGCGTTTCGCAGAATCGCGCGCCCTTGGGGCATTTCAGGCGAACGTGGAAATGGGTGTCATGGCCTGCGATGGGGCGAATTTTCTGCAGCCACTTCTTGTCGCGTGACTTGGCGGTTTTGCAAATCTCGACCTTGATGGCGGCCGCGACAAAAACCCGGTCCACCCGTGGGTCGCTGGCCGCAAGTTCCAGCAAGGCGCGGGCCTTTGGCCCCCAATTTTCCGTCACCGAGCGTTGATCGGCGGACCGCATCGGGATCGACGACAGGTTTTCACGCTCCTCTACACTCAGGTTCAGACGCTTGGGTTCCAACCACCAAATGTCGGCGTCGAGGCCGATTTGATGACTGGCATGGCCGCTGGTCATCGGCCCACCGCGTGGCTGGCTGATGTCACCGATATATAGACCCCGACCCCAGCCGATGGACACCGCCTGCGCCGACAGGTCCATCAAGTATTGCACCATCATCGGCTGGCCGAAATTACGACCACGCGACAGCCGCATTGCCTGCCAGGTTGGCCCAGATTCCGGCAATTCGACCGAACCGGCCGCGCAGCCGCGGGCATAGGAACCAACGGGCATGCTGTCTTGCTGGCTGGGGGCACTTAACGCGCCGAATAACTTGTTTGCTAAGGCTTCCGCCCCTGCTGGCAGGGGGGCTGCAAGCAGGATCATCAAAAGGAATCGACCAATCATCCACGCTCACCTTTCGGGTTGACCCAGAGTAGCAGGATCAACGCGATAAGGAAAAGTAGGATGACTGGGGCGATGCCTATTCTTGCCGATTGGCTGAACCAGGTGGCAACAGCAATCAACCCGGGCGTCAGAAAGCTGGCAACCTTGCCCGAAAGCGCGAACATGCCGAACGCTTCGGTGGCGCGTTCGGGTGTGGTGTGGCGCAACAGCATGGTGCGGCTGGACGATTGCAGGGGACCGCCAGCGCCGCCAATCAATGCGCCGCAGATGAAAAAGATGATGTCCGGCGTCGAGGAGGCGGAATCCAAGGGAACACCCCAGATCTGTTCGCGATCCATGCCGACAACGATGGTGCAGACCACCAAAAGAACGACAATCGACCAGAAGATCACAGGTTTCGGGCCACGCTGGGTGTCCAACTTGCCAGCGGCCCAGCTTGTCAGCACCGCTGTTGCCCCGCTGACGATGCCGAAAATCCCGATCTGCTTTACCTCCCAGCCCAAGACGTTCGAGGCATAGATGCCGCCAAAGGTATAAAGTCCGTTCAGTGCATCGCGGTAAAACAGCGACGAGCCGAGATAGGCCGCAAGGCTTCTGCGGAACCGCAGGCCGCGGATGAAATCACCAACGCTGGTCATTGCCACGCCCAAATGCACCCGGCCCGCTGGAACCTTGGGTTCCTTCACCCACAAGACGAATGGCAGCATGAACACCAGATACCACAGTGCCGAAAATGGACCGACGGCCCGTGTTCCTTCACGCGCCTCTGGATCCAAACCAAAAGCCGGATCTTGCCCCAAGAGGGTGGTGCCACTGCCGCCTTCGGCAAAGAATAACAGCATGATGAACAGCGCGATCAATCCGCCGAGATAGCCAAAGGCAAAGCCCGAGCCTGAAATTTTGCCCAGATCATCGCCTTCGGACAGGCTGGGCATCAGGGCGTTGGTGAAAATGGTGGCAAACTCCATCGACAGGAAGGCAAGGCCAAAGAAGAACATGGCCCAACGCAGGGTGCCGATCTCGCCGCCCGGTGCGACATACCAAAGCGCCCAAGCCGATACGATATAGACGGCCGAAAAGAACCAGACCCAGATCAGCCGCTTGCCTGTGCCGTCGGCAATCGCGCCAAGGATCGGCGCAAGGACCAGAATGGCCAGTGAGGCGACAAACAGCCCAAAGGCCCAATAGCTTTGCGCTGCGGCCTTTGCGGCCTCTTCTTCCATCCCGTTGCCGATGAAATAGCCACGGGCAACCTCGCCGAAATAGGGGCCGAAGATGAAGGTGAGCAGCAGCGTGTTCACCGGCTGGCTGGCCCAATCAAAAAACCACCAGCCCCAGATGCGCTTTTGCGGCGATACCATGATGTTCCCTCCCCGGCCGATGCCTGGCCATTCGGGCGGATAAGGCCCGAAACCGCAGAGGCTGGCAAGGGCAGGCTTACAACCGAACGGCTGGGGGAATCTCTGGCGGCCATTGCCGGTCGGCGTCGCCGGCGATCCACGCTGCCACCCAGCCTGGCAGTTCCGGGCTTGTCACCGGCTGGCCAAGGGCTGCCAACACCTCAGGCGGGGGGACCATGCCGCCCTTGCGGATAAAGGCCGAGCGTAACAACATCGACGCGGTGCATTCGCCGTCGCGCCAAAAACTTTGCTCCACATAGACAAAACGGTCGTCCCAGCCCAAGACGCGGCTGACTTGGGTCAGCCGTTGAAACAGCGTCACCCGGCGGCGGTAGCGGGTTGAATTCCCTGCAACCGTGATGCCCCACCCCTTGGCCTTTGCCACGCGGTCAAATCCCATCCGGACCGACATGGGAATACGCCCAAGATCGAACAGCGTCAGCGTGCGGCCGTTGTTCAATTCTCGCCACGGATCCAGATCCCAAGGCCAGATGCGGTGGGTGCTGACATGCGGCTCTAGAATGGACAGGCGTGGGGCGCGGCGGAACTTCCACATCTCTTTGGCCATGCGGATATAGGGATACATGCGACACCTCGTTTTCTGTTGCCTGCCCGGCCTGCGGCCCGCGGTCAAGTGGAACGCTGCGGCAGGGCAATGCTTGCACTTCTGGGGGCTAAGCATTACCCATACCACAACAGATGGTATGGTGGCCCCGCATGACCTCGCTTCTTCAGATTGTCCTAATGCTGATCCAAGTCGCACAATGGATCGTGATCGCCCATGTCATCATGAGCTGGCTCATCAACTTCAATGTGCTGAACCTGCGGCAACCGCTGGTTTGGCAGGTGTGGAACGGGCTGAATCGGGTGTTGGAGCCGGTTTACGGCCGGATCCGCCGCATCCTGCCGGTGACGGCGGGGATCGACTTTGCTCCGTTGGCGGTGCTGCTGGCCATTCTGGCAGCCGAGATTGTGGTCAGAAACAATCTTTACAGCTTCGGGTGATGCCCGGCCAATGCCCGCTGACGCCCATTCCCTTTTACAGTCCGTTTTCGGTTTTCCTGAATTCCGTCCCGGTCAGACCGAGATCGTTCAGGCGGTTCTGGCGGGCCGCAACACGCTGGCCATCATGCCGACGGGTGGCGGAAAATCCCTGTGTTTCCAATTGCCCGCGCTTTGTCGCGATGGGGTGACAGTGGTGATCTCGCCCCTCATCGCGCTGATGCGCGATCAGGTGCGTGGCCTACGCGAGGCAGGGGTTGAGGCCGGGGCGCTGACCTCGGGCAATACCGATGAAGAAACCGAACAAGTGTTTGCCGCCTTGGACGAAGGCCGATTGAAGCTTTTGTACATGGCGCCAGAGCGGCTTGCGTCGCCTGCCACTCTTTCCATGCTGCGTCGCATCGGGTGCACGCTGATCGCGGTGGATGAGGCGCATTGCGTGTCGCAATGGGGCCATGACTTCCGCCCGGATTATCTGCGTATTGGCGATCTGCGTCGCGCGCTGGGCGTGCCTTTGGCTGCCTTTACCGCGACCGCTGATGAGGAAACCCGCGCCGAGATCGTCGCGCGCCTGTTCGATGGCACCGCGCCCGATATCTTCCTGCGGGGCTTCGACAGACCGAACATCCATCTCGCCTTTGCCGTCAAGGATAAGCCGCGCGAGCAGATCCTTGGCTTTGCCGCGGCCCGGCGCGGCCAGTCGGGCATCGTCTATTGCGCCACGCGCGCCAAAACCGAAACGCTTTCCGCAGCCTTGCGCGCCGAAGGTCACGCCACCGCCTTTTATCACGGCGGGATGGAGGCAGACGAACGCCGCCGGGTGGAAATCCGCTTTCAACAGGAAGATGGGCTGATCGTCGTGGCGACCATCGCCTTCGGGATGGGCATCGACAAACCCGACATCCGCTGGGTCGCCCATGCGGATCTGCCGAAATCGGTTGAGGGCTATTATCAGGAAATCGGCCGTGCGGGCCGGGATGGCGCCCCCGCCGAAACCCTGACGCTTTATGGTCCCGATGACATTCGCCTGCGTCGCACCCAGATTGACGAAGGGTTGGCACCGCCCGACCGCAAAGAGGCTGACCACGCCCGGCTGAACGCGCTTTTGGGTCTGGCCGAGGCCACCGCCTGCCGCCGGCAGGTCTTGTTGGGCTATTTCGGTGAAGTGTCGGAACCCTGTGGCAACTGCGATCTGTGCGATCACCCCGCAGCGCTGTTTGATGCCACCGATGCGGTGCGCAAGGCCCTGTCGGCCATCCTCCGCACCGGGGAATGGTTTGGCGCGGGCCATCTGATCGACATTCTGACCGGAAATGCCACTGCCAAGGTGCGGGAAAAGGGGCATGATGCGCTGCCGACCTTTGGCGTCGGGCGGGAATTGTCCAAGCCGGCTTGGGGTGCGGTGTTCCGTCAGATCATGGGGCGCGATCTGGTGCGGCCGGATGGCGAACGCTTTGGTGCGCTGCGCATGACAGAGGCCGCCCGCCCTATTCTGCGCGGCGAAGCCTCGATCACGCTGCGCAGCGATACGGTGGAAAAGGCCCGCCCCGCCTATGCGGTGAAAACCCTTGTAGCGGAGGAAGATGCAAGCCTGCTGTCCGCCCTGAAGGCCAAGCGCCGGGCCTTGGCCGAGGCGGCAGGTGTGCCGGCCTATGTGATTTTTACTGACCGTACCTTGATCGAAATGGCGGAAAAGCGCCCGGCGACCTTGGATCAGATGATGGGCATCACAGGGGTTGGCGCGAAAAAGCTGGAAAGCTATGGCGCGGTGTTTCTGTCGGTGATCACCGGGGCGGAATCGGCCGCATTGCACCCGGCGCGCAAGGCGTTGGTCGGGCGCGGGGCCGGGGCGATTTATGACCGGCTGGCCGAGGTGCAGGTTGATCTGGCACGCGGCCCCGACGGCACCGGAAAATATATGACCTGCCCCCAATCCACCCTACGCCATATCGCCGAGCGGCGACCGTCGACGCTGTCGGAATTACAGGGTGTGCCGGGCATGGGCGACCAAAAGATCGAACGTTTTGGCGATGCCTTTCTGGCCATCTTGCAAGACGTGTAAGCTGGCCTAGGTTGCGACCAAAGGAGACTTCCGATGCTGACCGTGATTTCCCCCGCCAAGCGGCTGAACGAAAAGCCTCATCCCTTGCCGCCGGGGTTCGCGCAGACGGTGCCGGAGTTCATGGCTGATGCCGCCAAGCTGGCCAAGTTGGCGCGCGGGCTGTCGGCGGATGATCTTTGCGGGTTGATGGACATCTCGCCCAAGCTTGGGGAATTGAACCGCAGCCGTTTTGCCGCTTTCGACGCCAAAGCGCCGGGCCAGCCTGCGGCCTTTCTGTTTGATGGCGATACCTATGCCGGGCTGGAGGCGCGGCGGATGGAGCCTGACACCCTGCACTGGGCGCAAGGGCATCTGCGGATCCTGTCCGGACTTTATGGGCTGTTGCGCCCACTGGACGGCATCCAGCCATATCGGCTGGAAATGGGCGCGCGGCTGGCGAACCCCAAGGGGGCCGATCTGTATCACTGGTGGGGCAAAAAACCTGCCCTCGCTTTGAAGGCCCTCGCGGCAGAGCTTGACGCCAAGGCCTTGGTCAACTGCGCCTCGACCGAATATTTTGGGGCGGTGGACCAAAAGGCTTTGGGCCTTCCGATCCTCACGCCGGTTTTCCTTGAGGAAAAGGCCGGTGAAGCCAAGATCGTTTCCTTCTGGGCAAAGAAAGCGCGGGGCGCCATGGCCCGGTTTGTTGCCGAAAAACACCTGACAGACCCCGCCGATCTGCGGGGGTTTGCTGTTGGCGGCTATGCCTTTGACCAAAGCCAGTCCGACGACCAACGCCTGATCTTCCGGCGCCCGGTGCCCGAGGCGGAGGCCGCCTGAGGCCAGTCAGGCCGCTGTGTTCGTTGCCAGAACAATCGGAAGTGCTTCGGCCGGACAGAAATCTGCCAACGTCGAGGTGAGTTCCTGTTTGCGCAGCGGCTTGGTCATATAGCGATCAACACCAGCCGCAAGGATGGCCTCGGCATCGCCCTCCGTCGCATGGGCGGTCAGGGCGACGATTGGGACATGGGCGGCCCCTTCGGCGGCGCGGATGGCGCGGGTGGCTTCGCGGCCATCCATCTCGGGCATGGAGATATCCATGAAGATCATGTCGGGTTTGAAGCTTTGCCACAGCTCCACCGCCTCGCGACCATTGCCTGCGAAAACCAGTTCGATATCCAATTCGCGCACCATTTTCTGAAAGACCAGCTGATTGGTACGGTTGTCTTCGGCCGTCAGCACCCGCATACGCCGCTGCGTGCGGCATGCAGTCGGAGGTGTGATCTCTGTGCTGACTTCCTCAACTTCACCGGAAATGGCTTGCAGATGGCGGTACAGTTCCGCCCGCAGGATGGGTTTTTGCAAAATGGCTGCCAGATGCGCCGCGCCTGCGCTATCACGCGCCGTCGCCGGGCTTGAGGAGAGCAGAACCACAGGCACCGGATTGCCCTTGCCGCGCACGGCATCGGCCAGTTGCAGGCCGTCCATCTCGGGCATGTAATGGTCGGTTATCACAACGTCGAACGTGCCGGTTTCCAACGCAGCCATCGCCTCGGCACCCGAGCGGCACAGCGTGACGGCAATGCCGCAAGGTACAAGTTGCCGCTCCAGAATGGTGCGGTTGATGAACTGGTCGTCGACCACCAAGGCGCGCTTGATGTGGATGGGCCGGCGCGGTGCAGCGGCCTCTTCGGCGACGGGCAGGGACAGGCGGAAGCCAAAGCAGCTGCCCTTGCCCAGCTCGCTATCAACCCAAACCGCGCCCTCCATCCGTTCGATCAGGCGCTGAGTGATGGCCAGACCCAGACCGGTGCCTTCGAACTTGCGGTTCGATTGGCTTTCCACCTGATTGAACTCGCCAAAGATGTGGTCAAGGTTGTCCGGCGCGATGCCAATGCCGGTGTCTTCCACCGTCACATGCAATTGCTGGCGACCGGGCTGCACCTCTAGCCCCACGACCCGCACCAGCACATGGCCTTTTTCCGTAAACTTCACCGCATTGCCGATCAGATTGGTCAAGACCTGCCGCAGCCGACCCGGATCGCCGACGTAGCGGGTGGGCAAGAACATGTCGAAGTCGATCATCAGGTCGATCCCCTTTTCCCGCGCGCGCGGTTGCAAGAGCATCGTCACCTCGTGGATCGTGCGCTCCAGATCAAAGGGTTCTGGGTAAAGCGTCATTCGTTCGGCTTCGAGTTTCGAATAATCCAGAATGTCATTGATGATGACCAGCAAAGACTCCCCCGACGAGCGGATGGTTTCGGCGAAAAGCCGTTGCTCCTCGGTCAAAGCGGTGTCGCACAAGAGTTCGGCCATGCCGACCACACCATTCATTGGCGTGCGGATTTCATGGGACATATTCGCAAGGAACGCGGATTTTGCGCGGTTCGCCGCCTCGGCCTCGGCGCGGGCGGTTTCCAAGGCGGCCTGTTGTTCGCGTTGCAGACTGACGTCGCGACGCAGGCCAACGCGACCGCCATCGGGGGTGCGATGATCGTGTTCCTCGATCCAACGGCCATCTGACAACTGGCACTCGGTGATGCCATCGGCCTTGCGCATCTGATCCAGACGTTCGGCCAACCAGTCCTCCTCGCGGCCCAGAGCGTCGGGAACGTGCCCCTTGCGCAGCCCGTGGCGCAGCAGATCTGCGAAACTGGTGCCGGGTACCATCGCTTCGGCGCTGTCGGGGAACATGTCGCGATACCGTTGATTGAAGGCCAAGAGACGTTCCTCCCTGTCGAATAGGACAAAACCATCCGGGATCGCTTCGATAGCGGCCCAGATGCGCATTTCTTCTGTGATGTTGAGCGCGAGGCTGACCATGTCGCCATCGCGCGCGCGTCGGTCGATCAGGCGGGCCCATTGGCCACCGCGAAACTGAATCTCGACCGGGGTGATTTCGTCTTGCGAGATGCGCGCGAGCATGCGGGCACACCAATCTGTGGCCTGTTCCTCGCCCAGCTCAATCAGTCGGGCGGCGGTGGCAGCGCGCAGGATTTCCGCATAAGTTGCGCCAAGGGTAATGTCGCTGCCGCGAAAGGCGGCCAGATAGGCGGTATTGGCGGCCACCAGCCGCTGGTCGGCGTCGAACACGGCAAAGCCATCGGGGATGGTGTCAATCGAATCCCACAGCCGCCGTTCTGCCATCACGGCCGCACTTTGTGCCCGGTCAAGATCGCCCAGAACCCGGCTGTTCTGGCCTTTTAAAATCTCCGCCTCTGTCAGGGCAGATTTCACCACCTGCCGCTGTTCGACAATCTGGTCCGACAGCGCCCGCGCATGCAGCGCCAGCTTTTCATTGGCGGCAAAAAGCTCACGGCTTTTTTGTTCCAGCAGGCGTTCGGCGGCCAATCGTGCCCGCCTTTCCCGCGCCAGCCTTTCTGTGCTGTCCATTCCGCCCATCCTGCACGAAAACGCCGGGCTTACCGCTCTGCGCCCGGCCAAACTGGCGGAACATTATGAAGACCCGCTTAATGCCAATCGCTTTTGTTGCAGGAACTTCGCTTGCCTGAATATGGACCCCATGCGACAGTCGAAGAACTTGAGTCTCGGAGATTTTTTCATGTCCGCATTTCGCTTTGCCGCCCTTGCCGGGGTGGTTTCCGCATTGCTTTTCTCCAGCGTTGCCCCGGTCGCGGCGCAGGATTTGATCCCGGCGCGCCGATTTGTGCTGACGGAAAACACCGATTTGCCGGGCGGCGATTTGCAGTCGATCTTCGACACGACGATTGAGGCGTGTGAGCGGGCCTGCCTTGCCAATCCGACCTGCACCGCCTTTACCTTCAATACCAAGAACGGGTCCTGTTTCCCAAAGTCGCAGCCGGATGAGGCGCAAGAATTTGCCGGGGCCTTCTCGGGCTTTGTAATGCCCGCGAGCGAGGGGGCGGAGGCGCGCGCCAAAGCCCGCGCGGCCGAGTTGACGTTCGTTTTGCCCTATGAACTGTCGGGTGTCTTTCAGCAGGCGGATGCGCTGGCCAATGCCCATGTCACCGGCCCCTTCAGCGCGGAGGAATTGTTTGCGTCGGCCGCCGATGCGGAAGCCACGGGCGATGCGGCGACCGCCAGTCGTTTTGTCGGCGCGGGGCTGAACCTGACCGACGCCGCTGCCGATTGGGCCGAGTATGCGCGCCTGCTCTATGAGGCGGGGTTGCAGGATCAGAACAACCGTCGTTCTTATCACGAACAGGGCTATTCCGCTGCGGTGAACGCCTATTTGCGGGCTGATAACCCGGCGTTGCAGCACACCATTCTGGTGCAGATGGGTCAGGCGTTAGAGGCGATCGACCGCGGTCGGGATACGGTGCAGGCCTTGCGATTGGCGCAGTCCTTGCAGCAGCGCGACGATACAGCGGCGGCGCTAGAGGCGGCCATCGGCAAATACGGCTTCCGCGTGACCGACCATGAGGTGCAGGCCGATTCAGCCCGTCCCCGCATCTGTGCAAACTTTTCGGAAGATCTGGTGAAGTCCGGGGTGGACTACACCACCTTCGTGCAGCTTCCGGCGCCGGACCTGACGGTCAGTTTTGACGGTTGGCGGCAACTATGCGTGGAAGGCGTGGCGCATGGCAGCCGCCAGACCGTGACCTTCCGTGAAGGACTTCCGGCGGCGGATGGGCAAACGCTCGCCAAATCCATTGAAATCACGGCCTATGTGCGGGATCGCAATCCGGGCGTTCGGTTTCCCGGCCGCGGCTATGTCTTGCCGCGCAGCGATGCGGTGGCCATTCCGGTCGAAACGGTCAACACCGATAAACTGGAACTGGCGCTGTATCGTGTGACCGACCGCAACCTGCTGCGCTCGGTGCAGAATGGCTATCTCGGCCAGCCGATGATGGAGTATCAGGAATATGATTTCGGCACCCAGATCGGCACGGAAATCTGGACCGGTGCGGCCATGGTGCCGCAAGAGGTCAATAAAGACCTGACCACGCGCCTGCCCTTGACCGAGGCTTTGGCGGGCCAGCCCGCGGGGGTCTACGCCTTGCGGGCCAAAGTCCCGGGGGTTGATCCCTATGTGGTGCCGGCAAGCTGGCAATGGTTCGTGGTGTCGGATCTGGGGTTGACCACGCTGTCGGGTGTGGATGGCTTGCATGTCTTTGTTCGCAGCCTTGGCACGGCGGGCGCGAAAGAAGGGACCACGGTCGAGTTGCTGTCACAGGCGAATGAGGTGTTGGCCACAGCAAGCACCGATGCCATGGGCTATGCCCGCTTTGACGCCGGTCTGGCGCTGGGCAAGGGGTCCTCTGCGCCAGCGATGGTGGTGGTCAAGGATGGCGCGGGCGACATGGCCTTTTTGTCGCTGACCGATCCGGAGTTTGACCTGTCTGATCGTGGGGTGGAGGGGCGCGAGGCCGCGCCGCCGGTGGATGTGTACCTGACGACCGATCGGGGTGCCTATCGCGCCGGGGAAACCGTCTTTGCCACCGCGTTGGCGCGTGACCCGCAGGCGCAAGCCGTTGATGGCCTGCCGCTGACTGCCATTCTGAAACGGCCAGATGGGGTGGAGTATTCGCGGGCGCTGGTGGACGACGCCGGTGCGGGAGGGCATGTGTTCCAGCTTCCCATCGCGGGAACGGCGCCGCGTGGCGTCTGGCGTCTGGAAGTCTTTGCCGATCTGGAGGCCGATGCGCTGACCGCCAAGACCTTTCTTGTCGAAGATTTTCTGCCGGAACGCATTGATTTCAAAATCGATCTCGCCGCTGCCGAAATCCGGCTGGGCGACACGCCCGATCTGACCCTTGCCGCAAAATATCTCTTTGGTGCGCCGGGGGCCGATCTGGCGGTCGAGGGCGAAGTGCTGTTGCGCGCCGCAACAGAGCTGGACGGCTTTGCAGGCTATACATTCGGGCGTCATGACCAGCCCTTTGATGCGGTGATGGAGCCCATCGACCCCGTCCGCACCGACAGCAAAGGCGCGGCAACCCTTGCCCTGCGGCTGCCCATTGTCGAAGACCCCGGCCGCCCGATTGAGATGCGCGCCACCCTTCGCGTCGCCGAAGGGTCTGGCCGCCCGGTGGAGCGGCAGATCACCAAACTGCTGGCGCCCTCTGCGCCGATGATCGGGGTGAAACCGCTGTTCGAAGATGTCGCCGCCGAAGGCGCCGAGGCGCGGTTTTCCCTGCTGGGCATTGGGGCAGATCTGAAGCCGGCAGCGATGAAGGCCCGCTATACCATCAACCGGATTCAGACGGATTATCAGTGGTATCAGCAAGGCGGCAATTGGAACTGGGAGCCGGTAACCTCGCGTCAGAAAGCGGGGGAGGGCGAAGTTGCACTTGCTGGTCAGCCGATTGAAATCGCGGTGCCGGTGGAATGGGGCGAATACGAGATTGTGGTAGAAGCGCTGGGCGGCGTGCAGGCGGTGACCTCCACCTCGTTCTATGCCGGGTGGTATGGTGGGGCAGATGCCTCGGCCACGCCGGATATGCTGGAATTGTCGCTCGACAAACCGGCCTACAAGCCCGGTGAAACCGCAACATTGCGTGTCGTGCCGCGTGCGGCGGGGACGGCCTTGGTGACGGTCTTGTCAAACCGTCTGGTCGCCATGCAGGCGGTCGAAGTGAAGGAAGGCGAAAATCTGATCCAGCTTCCGGTCACCGATGAATGGGGGGCCGGGGTCTATGTCACGGCCTCGGTTCTGCGCCCGATGGATGTGGCGGCGGGTCGCAACCCGACCCGCGCCTTGGGCCTGACCCATGCTGCGATTGATCCTGGTGCGGCCGCGCTGAACGCCACCATCGAGGCCCCGGATGAGGCCGCCCCGCGCGGCCCCTTGGAAGTGGCCGTCAAGGTCGACGGCGTCGCTGCGGGCGAGACGGCCTATGTTACGCTGGCCGCTGTCGATGTTGGTATCCTGAACCTGACGGCTTTTGAGGCCCCTGATCCGCAGGGCCATTACTTTGGCCAACGCAAATTGGGCGTGGGGATACGCGACGTTTACGGTCGTCTGATTGACGGGCTGAATGGTGCCGAAGGGCAAGTGCGTTCAGGCGGGGATGCGGGCGCGCAGGCGCGTTTGCAATCACCACCCCCCACCGAGGAGTTGGTGGCCTATTTCTCTGGTCCGATCACGGTGGATTCCGATGGCATGGCCAAGGCGTCCTTCACCCTGCCGTCGTTCAACGGCACGGTGAAGCTGATGGCCGTGGTCTGGTCAAAGACCGGTGTGGGGCAGGCCAGCAAAGACGTTCTGGTGCGTGACCCCGTGGTGGTGACAGCCTCAGTCCCGCGCTTCCTGTCGCCGGGGGATGAGTCGCGTCTGCTGCTCGAAATCGTTCATGCCACCGGTCCTGTGGGACGCATGGGTCTGGACGTTTCCTCACAGGGTATGACGCTGGAGCAAGTACCGTCGGGCTTTGATCTGGGTGACAAAGAGAAGGCGGTTTTCGCCATTCCGATGACGGCGGGCGAGATTGGCACCCAGACCATCAGCGTCGCGCTCACCACCCCCGATGGCAAGCAGTTGATGAAAACGCTGACGGTTCCGGTGCAGGTCAATGACCCGCAAATCGTGCGCACCAGTCGGTTGACGTTGGCCAAGGGGCAAGAGTTCACCTTTGACCAAAACGTCTTTGCCGGGCTGATCCCCGGTTCGGGCAAGGCGACCATGGCCGTCGGTCCGATCGCGCGGATCAATGCGCCCGGGATTCTTGCTGCATTGGACCGCTATCCCTATGGCTGCACCGAACAGATGACCTCTAAGGCGCTGCCGCTGCTTTATTTTGATCAGGTGGCTGCCGCGCTGGACCTGCCGCAGGCCGACAACATCAAGGGCCGGGTGGAGGAAACGATCACGGCGATCCTGATGAACCAATCGTCCAACGGGGGCTTTGGCCTTTGGGGGCCAGCGGATGGCGACATGTGGCTGGATGCGTTTGTCACCGACTTCTTGTCACGGGCAAAAGCGCGCGGGTTTGCCGTGCCGGATCTGGCCCTGCGTCGGGCCTTGGACAACTTGCGCAATCAGGTCAATTATTATCCTGACTTCGACAAGGGTGGCGAACCGCTGGCCTATGCGCTGATGGTTCTGGCGCGCGAGGGGGCGGCGGCGGTGGGCGATCTGCGCTACTATGCCGACGTCAAGGGCGATGCCTTTGCGACCCCCACCGCCATGGCGCAGCTTGGGGCGGGGTTGGCCAGCTATGGGGATCAGCCGCGGGCGGACGCCATGTTTGCCCGTGCCGCCAAAGCGATGGAGGCCCTGCAAGGCCCCGAGACAGAGCAGGTGTTCCGCGCCGACTATGGCACCAACTTCCGCGATGCCGCCGCGGTTCTGGCGCTTGCGGCCGAGGCAGGCTCTGCCGTGGTGGACCAAGAGGCGCTGACGACAAGGCTGAGCACCGACCGCAGCCTGTCGACCCAAGAGGCGACATGGGCGCTTTTGGCCGCGAACGCGCTGATCGACCGCGCCGGGGCCGAGGGCATAACCCTAGATGGTGCCCCGGTGGATGGGCCTTTGGTCAAGGTGCTGGATACGACAGCGACCGCGCCGGTGAAGGTGAAGAATGACAGCGCGGTCGATACCACGCTGACGCTGACCACCTATGGTGTGCCATCCGAACCCGAACCCGCTGGCGGCAATGGCTATGCCATTACCCGCAGCTATTACACGCTGCAGGGTGAGCCTGCCGATATGGCATCGGTGAAGGTCGGCGATCGGTTCGTGACCGTGTTGGAAGTGACGCCCTTCGGCCGTGGCGAGGCGCGTCTGATGGTGGCCGATCCCCTGCCTGCCGGGCTGGAGATCGACAATCCCAACCTCATCGCGGCGGGATCGCTGGAGGCGCTGGAGTGGTTGGGCCTTGAAAGCGAGGTTGCCCACTCCGAGTTCCGGCAAGATCGCTTCCTGACTGCCATCGACCGCTATTCCGACCAGCCCTTCAAGCTGGCCTATGTGGTGCGTGCGGTGTCGCCCGGCAGCTTCCATCACCCGGCCGCTTCGGTTGAAGACATGTATCGCCCCGATCTTGCGGGCCGGTCTGACACCGGGCGCCTGACCATCGTCGAGTGATGTGCGCAAGGTTCAGTCTGGCGCGGGTCATCCTTGCACTTGCGGCGGGGCTTTGCCTCGCCGCTGTTGCGCGTGACCGGTTTGACATCTGGATTGATGACACGCGGTTGCCGCCGCTTGTCGTGGCGTCCTCCGTGCAGGTGCTGGACCGAGAGGGGGCGCTTTTGCGGGCCTATACTGTGGCCGATGGCCGCTGGCGTTTGGCGGTGACCCCCGATCAAGTTGACGCAGGCTTTCCCGCCGCGCTGATGGCCTATGAGGACAAGCGGTTTCTTGACCATTCGGGCGTTGACCTGCCCGCCATGGCCCGCGCCTTGGGGCAAGCCGCGTGGAACGGGCGCATCGTCTCGGGGGGCTCGACCCTGACGATGCAGGTCGCGCGGCTATTGGAAGAAGGCACCACGGGGCAGGTGTCGGGCAAGTTGCGCCAGATGCGCGTGGCTTGGGCGCTGGAACGGAGGCTTTCCAAGGACGAAATCCTAGGTCTTTATCTGATGCTGGCGCCCTATGGCGGCAATCTGGAAGGCATTCGGGCCGCCACGCTGGCCTATTTTGGCAAGGAGCCGAAACGCCTGACGCCCGCTGAAATTGCGCTTTTGGTGGCTCTCCCGCAAAGCCCGGAAAGTCGCCGTCCTGATCGGCACCGCGCCCGCGCCACGGCCGCACGCGACCGGGTTCTGGCGCGGGCCAAACGTGACCACCTGATCGACCCCGATCAGGCCCGCGCTGCGCGGACCGAACTTGTGCCTGCCGCCCGCAAGCCGTTTCCCGCCCTTGCCCCTCATATGGCAGATCGCGCCCGCGCCGCGGACCCCACCGCGCAAACCCATCGCCTGACGCTTTCGCGCGACCTGCAAGCGCGCTTGGAAACGCTTGCGGCAGAGGTCGTCGCGGGGCAGGGCGACCGGCTGCAGATTGCGCTTGTCGTGGCCGATCACCAGACCGGCGAAATTCTCGCCTCGGTCGGATCCTCCGCCTTTACGGACGATGCCCGTGCCGGGTTTGTCGATATGACACAGGCGCTGCGCAGCCCCGGCTCCACGCTGAAACCCTTGGTCTACGGGCTGGCTTTTGACGAGGGTTTGGCCCACCCGGAAACCCTGCTTGAAGATCGTCCCACCGATTTCTCAGGCTATCGCCCGCAGAATTTTGACCGGCAGTATCGCGGCACCATCCGCGCGCGGGATGCTTTGCAGCAATCACGGAATATCCCCGTCGTGGCCCTGACCGAGGCGCTCGGCCCTGCGCGTCTGCTGACCGCCTTGGACAAGGCCGGGGTGAAGTATGACATGCCGCCGGGCCAACCGGGGTTGGCGATTGCTTTGGGCGGCATGGGTGTGACGCTGCAAGACATGGTGCAGCTTTATGCCGGGATCGCGCGCGGCGGGGTCGCGCTGCCTTTGCGTTGGCGGAGCGATGCGCAGGGTGAGGAGGGCCAGCGTCTGTTGGCCACAACCAGCGCGTGGTTTGTCGGAGATATTCTGGCGGGCCTTGCCCCACCGCCGGGCGCACCACAAAATCGGCTGGCCTATAAAACCGGCACCTCTTACGGCCATCGTGACGCTTGGGCGATTGGCTATGACGGGCGACATGTGATCGGGGTCTGGATGGGCCGACCCGATGGCACGCCGGTTCCCGGTGTTTTCGGGGCAGATCTGGCGGCGCCGGTGCTGTTTCAGGCTTTTGCGCGGTTGAAACCGGATCTTGCCCCCCAGCCCCCTGCACCCCGCGCGACGTTGCTCGTCGCCAATGCCCAACTGCCGCAGCCGCTGCAACGCTTTCGCAGCCGTTCTGCCGCATTTGAGCAGGCCGCTGATGCGCCCGCCGTCGCCTTTCCGCCCGATGGGGCGGAGGTGGAGCTTTTGCCCGGCGGATTGATGGCCAAGGTCGAGGGCGGCACGGCGCCTTTCACATGGCTCGCCAATGGCACCCCTGTCGCCGTTGCCTTGCGGGATCGTGCGGTGATGCTGCCAGAACTGGGACGGGGGTTTGTGACCCTGTCGGTGATTGACGCGGCAGGCCGGTCGGCCCGTACGACGGTGCGGCTGCGCTAGGGGTCACACCCGCTCTATGGCCAAGGCAATGCCCTGACCGCCGCCGATGCACAGTGTCACCAGCGCCGTCTTGCCGCCGGTTCGCGCCAGTTCATAAATCGCCTTTGTGGTGATTATCGCACCGGTCGCCCCCACCGGATGGCCAAGCGCCACCGCACCGCCGTTGGGGTTCACGCGGGCCGGATCCAGCCCAAGGCCCCGTTGCACGGCAATCGCCTGCGCGGCGAAAGCCTCGTTCGATTCCACCACATCGAAATCGGTTGGTTGCATGCCCAGTCGGTCGCACAGCTTCTGAACCGCCGGGATCGGGCCCAGCCCCATAACCCGCGGGGCAACCCCTGCCACGGCATAGCCCATAAGTCGCGCCAGTGGTGTCAAACCGCCCAAGGCCTTACCGCGCGCCAGCACGAGGGCCGCCGCCCCGTCATTGATGCCGCTGGCATTGCCTGCCGTGACGGTGCCGTCTTTTTGAAACGCCGGGCGCAATCCTGCCAGCGCCTCGGCTGTGGTGGCTTTGGGGTGTTCGTCTACCGCGAACGACACGGTGCCTTTACGGCCCGCCAATTCAACCGGCGCGATCTGATCGACAAAGCGCCCCTCGGCAATCGCCCGCGCGGCACGGCTTTGGCTTGCCAGCGCGAAGGCGTCCTGATCTTCGCGAGAAATCCCACCTTCGGCCGCGACATTTTCGGCGGTAATGCCCATGTGGCCCGTGCCAAAGGGACAGGTCAAAGCGCCAGTCATCATGTCCAGCGCCTTGGTGTCCCCCATTTTTTGCCCAAAGCGTGCGGCTTGCAGGATATAGGGCGCGCGGCTCATGCATTCGGCCCCACCCGCCAGCGCCATATCCGCGTCGCCCAGCATCAGCATCTGTGCCGCCGAAACAATGGCCTGCGCCCCTGACCCACACAGTCGGTTGACGTTCATGGCCACCGCGCCGTCTGCCATCCCCGCATTGATCGCGGCAACACGGCTCAGGTACATGTCACGGGGTTCGGTGTTCAGCACATGCCCGAAAACCGATGTGCCGATCTGCCCCGCCTCAACCCCGGCCCGCGCAATCGCCGCTTTGGCCACATGGGTCGCCAGATCAATCGGCCCAAGGCCCGAGAGACTGCCACCAAAGCTGCCAACCGGCGTGCGCGCGGCGGAAAGGATAAAGACGTCGGTCATGAGGGTTTCACCTTGTCAGGATGGGCGGCGGCAATGGCCGGGATATCCTGCAACTCTGCCATGATGCGCGAAATTTGCGAGAAAGACGTTACGTCCACTCCCCAACGCTGGGCGTTATAAACCTGCGGTACAAGGCACAGGTCGGCCATGGTCACCCGGTCGCCATGGCAAAACTGCCCCGTGGCGGGGTGGTTCAACATGGTCTCCAAAGCAGCCAGACCCTCCGCGATGAATTTTTGCTGCCAAGCCTGCATGGTGATCGCCCCACCCGAGGCGCTTTCCGCAAACCGCCCGACCCGCAGGTTGCAGACCGGGTGGATTTCCATCGCCACGGCATAGGACAAGGCCCGCACCCGGGCGCGGCCTGCTGGATCGTCGGGCAAGAACCCCGCCGCGCGCGTGTCGTTCAGATATTCGATGATCGCCAGCGATTGGGTCAGTGACAGTCCGTCGATTTCCAAGGTTGGCACAAGGCCCTGCGGATTGCGGGCAAGGTTCTCGGCCCCGATCTGTTCGGCCTTCAACAGATCGACCGGGATGATCTCAAAGGGTTCTGCCAAGAGGTTCAGCGCCATCCGCACACGATAAGAGGCAGAGGAGCGCCAGTAGTCGTAAAGCCGTGTCATTTGTCCTCGTAAAGTTTTTGCAGACCCGCGCGGAATTCGGGGGATAGGGCGCCAAGCTGGGCGATGATTTCAGCCTGATAGGTATCGGCAATCGGCATGATGCGGGCGATCAGGTCGCGCCCTTTCGGTGTAAGCCGCATGTCCAAAAGCCGCCGGTCCCCCAGATTTTCGCGCTTTTCGATCATACCTTGCGCTTCCAGCCGGGCAGCGGCGCGGCTGACTTTGGATTTGTCCATATCGACGCGCTCGTGAATTTCGCGCACCGAAACGGCATCGGATTGCGCCAGATGCGCCAGTACCCGCCATTCGGGAATGGTCAGCCCGAACTCGGCCTTGTAGCGTTCAGAAAACTCACGCGAAATGCGGCTGGAGGCCACGGCGAGCTGATAGGGCAGAAAGGCGGATAGATCGAAGCTCATGGTGGCACCTGCAAAGTATAAGGAAAGCCTGCCTGCAAGCGGGCGAGCGTGCAAGGCCCGATGATGGGCCGGATTGACCTTGACCAAGGCGCAGGATAGGCGACCGCCATCGTGACGGGAGTGCTGTGATGACGGGTCGGACAAGATTTCTGCTGCTGGCGACGGGCATTGCGGGGTTCATCATTCTGGGGCTGGCGCAGGCGATTTTCGGCCCCGTGCTGCCGGTCTACGCCCGCCACTTCGGGCTGGAAATTTCAACGGTTGGCTGGGTCTTGTCCGTGTTTTGGGGCGGCAGCCTTGCCGCCGTTGGATCGGTTTATCTTTTGCCAACCGTGCTTGGCCCAAAGACGGGGCTGTTGTCCGCTGCGGCAGGATGCGCCCTGCTTGCGCTGATGGCGAATTGGGCCATGGTCCTGGTCGGGGCGGGCCTGTTCGGCTTTGGCTATGGTGTGATCGCAGCAGTCTGGAACCCTCGCGTGCTGGCGGCATTCGGTCCGCGTGGCCCGGCGATGATGAGCCTGATGAATGCGCTGTTTACGCTGGGCGCGATTGCTGCGCCGCAGGTGTTCTTGGGGTTGCATCAGGACCCGGCTGCGGTGTTTTGGGCCTTTACCGGCTTTGCCGGGCTGGTCGCCGTGGCGACGCTGGCGATGGGGGATACCCGCACGGCCCCGGCCGCAACCGTCGGAGAAGGGCGGCTTGACTGGTCGATCCTGGGCTTTGCCTTCATGGGCATCGGGTTGGAATCCAGCCTTGTTGGCCTTGGTCCGACCGGTCTGGCGCAGGCAGGGGAAAGCCCGGAACAGGCCGCGTGGCTGCTGTCGCTCTTCTTCATCACCTATCTGGTGGCGCGCCTGTCATTGGTCGCCATTGCCCATCGTATTCCGGCTTTCGCGATCTATACCGCGACGGTGACGCTTTTGGCTGTGTTCGCCTGTGCCGCACTCTGGGGCGATGTCGGATTTTGGTTCCCGTTCATGGGCTTTGCCTGTGGTTCCATCTTCCATGGCGAATACTTGACCGGCTTGCGGCGTATGGGCGGCACCACGCGGATCTCGGCGCTTTTGCTGGCGGCTGGCATGCTGGGTGCCATCGTGCAACCGCTGCTGATCACCCAAGTGCTGGGTGGCTTGGGGCCAAAGGGCTTTTTCCAGATCATTCTTGGCCTTGCGCTTGGCCTGTCTGTACTGGCTGCGCTGAACCTGCGCCGTTTGGCCAAAGACTAAGGCCGCCGCGCAATGTGGACTTGACTTCGTTGCGATTGCAACGATATTTGATCAGTTGAAGACTCATCAAATACGCAGCGATTCCGCGAGGCCCCGATGAACACGCAGAATTCCCCCTCTGGCATGGTGCGGGCGGTGTCGCCTGTCGGCACGCATGAGTTCTATATGCCCGGTTTCGGCAATGACTTTGAAACCGAGGCGCTGCCGGGGGCGCTGCCGCAGGGCATGAACAGCCCGCAAAAGTGCAATTATGGGCTTTACGGCGAACAGCTTTCCGGCACCGCCTTTACCGCGCCGTCGCATCAGAACGAACGGACATGGTGCTATCGCATCCGGCCTTCGGTCAAACACACGCATCGGTTCAAGAAAATCGCCGTGCCGCATTGGAAATCGGCGCCGCTCATTGACCCCGAAATCGTGTCCTTGGGGCAGTATCGCTGGGATCCGGTCGTCGTGCCGGATCAGGATCTGAACTGGATCACCGGCATGCGGACCATGACCACGGCGGGCGATGTGAACACCCAGACCGGCATGGCGAGCCATATGTATCTGGTCAACCAGTCGATGCAGGATGAGTATTTCTTCTCGGCCGACGGTGAGCTGTTGGTTGTGCCGCAAGACGGCCGGCTGCGCTTTTGCACCGAACTGGGCATCATCGATCTGGAGCCGCGGGAGATTGCCATCTTGCCGCGCGGGCTGGTTTACCGGGTTGAAGTGCTGGAAGGTCCGGCGCGCGGCTTTGTCTGCGAAAACTATGGCCAGAAATTCGTGCTGCCGGGGCGCGGGCCAATCGGGGCCAATTGCATGGCCAACCCGCGCGATTTCAAGACCCCTGTTGCCGCGTTTGAAGACCGCGAAGTGCCGTCCACCGTCACTGTCAAATGGTGCGGGCAGTTCCATGAGACGAAGATCGGCCACAGCCCCTTGGATGTGGTGGCTTGGCACGGCAACTATGCCCCGGTGAAATACGATCTGCGCACCTATTGCCCGGTGGGGGCGATCTTGTTCGATCATCCCGATCCCAGCATCTTCACCGTGCTGACCGCGCCTTCGGGCATTGAAGGCACCGCGAATATCGACTTCGTGCTGTTTCGCGAACGCTGGATGGTCGCCGAAAATACCTTCCGCCCGCCGTGGTACCACAAGAATGTCATGTCGGAACTGATGGGCAATATCTATGGCATCTATGATGCCAAGCCGAAGGGCTTTGTGCCGGGCGGCATGTCTTTGCACAATTGCATGCTGCCGCATGGGCCGGACAAGAACGCCTTTGAGGGCGCATCGAACGCTGCGTTGAAGGCGGAAAAGCTGGATGAAACCATGAGCTTCATGTTCGAAACCCGCTTCCCGCAGCACCTGACCCCTTGGGCCGCAACGGCGGGCCATATGCAGGAAGACTACATTGACTGCTGGGGCAGCCTCGAGAAGAAATTCGACGGCACGCCCGGCGTGAAGTGACCAGCGGGGGTTTCACACCCCCGCGCCCCCGTGGGATATTTGAACCAAGATAAAGGACATGCCGATGGGTCTTCTTCGCAGCTGGGTCAATTCGGCGAATGGCGATACGGATTTTCCGCTTAACAACCTGCCTTGCGGCGTGTTCTCGGTCGGCGAGCAAGAGCCGCGCTGCGGGATGGCGATTGGCGATTTCATCCTTGATCTGGCGGCGCTGGAGGAGGAGGGGCTGTTGGGCTTTGCCGAAGGCCCGCTGTTCGACGTGCCCTTCTGGAACGAGGTGATGGAGGCTGGCCCTGCCGTTTGGGCCGATCTGCGGACCAAGGTGACGGCGCTTTTGGCCGAGGGTGCACAGGCCCGTACGGCGGTAGAGCCGCATTTGGTGCCGCGCGCGCAGGCCACGTTGCACATGCCCTTCCTTGTGGCCGAGTACACTGACTTTTATGCAGGTCGGAACCACGCGTTCAATGTCGGCACCATGTTCCGCGGGGCGGAGAATGCCTTGCCGCCGAACTGGCTGCATATTCCGATTGGCTATAATGGCCGGGCGTCGTCGGTTGTTGTGTCGGGGACCGATGTGCGTCGCCCCTGGGGCCAGGTGAAATCGCCTGATCATGAGGTTCCTGCGTTTCAACCTTCGCGCCGGTTTGACATCGAGTTGGAGATGGGCGCGGTGGTCGGGCAGGCGTCGACCCATGGCTATCCGGTGACGGTGGCCGAGGCCGACGAGATGATCTTCGGCTATGTGCTGCTGAATGACTGGTCGGCGCGCGATATTCAGGCGTGGGAATACCAGCCGCTTGGCCCGTTTCAGGCCAAGGCCACCGCAACGACCATCAGCCCTTGGGTGGTCATGAAAGCGGCGCTGGAGCCGTTCCGCACCTCGACCCCTGCCCGTGAAAAGCCGCTTTTGCCCTATTTGGCCGAACCAAAGCCCATGCTTTACGACATCGCGTTGGAGGTTGGCTTGACCCCCGAGGGTGGCGCGGAAACCATCATCGCGCGGACGAATTATGCGCAGATGTATTATTCGGCCCCGCAGCAACTGGCGCATCACACGACAAGCGGTTGTGCGATGAATGTGGGCGATCTTTTGGGATCTGGCACGATTTCTGGGCCGACCAAGGACAGCCGCGGCAGCCTGTTGGAACTTTCGTGGGGCGGTAAAGAGCCCTTTGAAATCAAGGGCGGCACCCGCAGCTTTATCGAAGACAATGACACCCTTAGCTTGCGCGGCGCGGCAAAGGGCGACGGATACCGGATCGGGTTTGGCGACTGCACGGGCAAGGTCGTACCTGCGCTGGCGAACCCCTATGAAAGGAACTGACATGGTCAAGGCTTTTGCATCGCAAGGTGATCTTTCGGAAAAGAAAACTTCGTTCACCGAAGTTGGGCCGGGGCTGTACGCTTTTACGGCCGAAGGCGATCCGAACACCGGCGTCATCATCGGTGATGAGAGCGTGATGGTGGTCGAGGCCCAAGCCACGCCGCGTCTGGCGCGCAAGGTGATTGAGTGCATCCGGTCCGTCACGGACAAGCCGATCAGCCATCTGGTCCTGACCCATTACCACGCCGTCCGCGTGTTGGGCGCCTCGGCCTATGGGGCGGGTGAGGTCATCATGTCCGAGGCCGCCCGCGGTATGGTCGAGGAACGCGGGGCCGAGGATTGGGCGTCCGAGTTTGGCCGCTTTCCGCGTCTGTTTCAGGGTCATGAGGAAATTCCGGGCCTGACTTGGCCCACCACCACCTTTTCCGAGGCGATGACGGTCTACCTTGGCAAGCGCAAGGTGGAGATCATGCACCTTGGCCGCGCCCATACGGCGGGCGATGCCGTGGTCTGGGTGCCGGATGCCGAGGTGATGTTCACTGGCGATATCGTCGAATATCACTCGGCCTGCTATTGCGGTGATGGCCATTTCAGCGACTGGGCCGACACGCTGGACAATATCGCAAGCTTTGATCCGGTGGCGATTGCGCCCGGTCGGGGGGATGCGCTGGTGGGCCGCGACATGGTGGCCAAGGCGCTGGCCGCCACGGCGGATTTTGTCGAAAGCACCTATCGCCCGGTGGCACGCGTGGCCGCCCGTGGTGGCAGCCTGAAAGAGGCGTGGGATGCCGTCCGCGCCGCCTGCGACCCGAAGTTCAAGGACTATGCCATCTACGAACATTGCCTGCCCTTCAACGTCGCCCGCGCCTATGACGAGGCGCGCGGCATTGACCACCCGCGCATCTGGACGGCCGAGCGCGATCGCGAGATGTGGGCGGCCCTGCAGGGCTAAGAGGTAACGCCGCGGGAGGGCAGCATGGCCTATGACTATCAGCCGTTTGACTATGTGCCGCCGCCCGGTCTGAACGGACCCGAGGCGCGTCACAAGGTGGCGATCATTGGGGCTGGGCCGATTGGTCTTGCCATGGCGATTGAGCTGGCCAACCATGGCGTCCCCGCCGTGGTGCTGGATGACAACAATGTGGTGTCGGTGGGCAGCCGGGCGATCTGCTGGTCCAAGCGCAGCCTTGAGATTCTTGATCGCTTGGGCGTTGGTGAACAATCGGTCACAAAAGGCGTGACATGGAAGGTGGGCCGCACCTTCCACCGCGCGCAGGAGGTGTTCAACTTTGACCTTCTGCCCGAAGACGGCCACAAGATGCCTGCCTTCGTCAACCTGCAGCAATATTACGTCGAAGAATATCTGGTCGAGCGTGCCCGCGCCTTGGGCATTGATTTGCGCTGGAAAAACAAGGTCGTGGCGGTTGATCCCCGTGCGGATCATGCCGTTCTGACTGTCGAAACCCCCGATGGCTCTTACGCGTTGGAAGCGGATTGGGTCATCGCCTGCGATGGCGCGCGCAGCCCGGTACGGGGAATGCTGGGGCTGGACTTCGAAGGCGAACTTTTCGAAGAACGCTTCCTGATTGCCGACATCCAGATGGAGGCGGATTTCCCAAGTGAACGATGGTTCTGGTTCGAACCTGACTTCCACACGGGGCAGTCGGCGCTGCTGCACAAGCAGCCCGATAACATCTATCGGATCGATTTGCAGTTGGGATGGGACACCGACCCCGAGGTGGAAAAACAGCCGGAGCGGATTATTCCGCGTATCGAGCGGGTCGTCGGACATAAGAATTTCACGCTGGACTGGACCTCGATCTACACGTTCCAATGCCGCCGCTTGCGCAATTTCGTCCATGGTCCGGTGCTGTTCGTGGGCGACAGCGCCCATATCGTCAGCCCCTTTGGCGCGCGGGGCGGCAATGGTGGTTTGCAGGATGTCGATGCCTTGGGGTGGCGTTTGGCCGCGGTGGTCAAGGGCGCGCAAGAGGCTGATATCCTTGCCGGATATGATCGGGAACGGGTGTTCGGGGCCGATGAGAACCTGTTGAACTCCTCGCGCTCTACCCGGTTTATGTCGCCTGAAGATGGGGTTGAGCGGCTTTTCCGTGATGCCGTGCTGCATCTGGCCAGCCGTGTGGATTTTGCCCGCCCGATGGTAAATTCGGGCCGGTTGTCGCGGCCTTGTGTCTATCCGCTTATCGCGCCGGATGCCGACCTTCCCAAAGGGGCGCGGCCAGGGGCTGTCGCGCCCGATGCGCCGGTTGCAGAGGGTTGGCTTCTGAACGCTTTGGGCGGGGAATTTGTGGTGCTGGCGCTGGGGGCAGATGCGCCTGCGGTGCCCGGCGCGCGGAGCCTGGCACCAAAAGTGAACGATCATTTGCAAAGCCGCTATCTGGGTCAGGCGAACAGCGCGATTTATCTGATCCGCCCCGATCAGATCGTGGCTGCTCGCTGGCTTTCGGCCAGTGGTGACGAGATTGCCGCAGCGATGCAGGCGGCATGGGGAGCGTGATATGGCTTTGACAACAAAACCGAATATCGCGGATGCCGATGGGTTTTATGCCAAACTGCTGGCCACCCATCGCGGTCTTTCAGAGGCGCAAAGCCACGCCTTGAACGCGCGACTGGTGCTGATCCTGTCCAATCATATCGGCGACGCTGATGTCTTGGAGGCTGCTTTGGCTTTGGCGCGCGACGGGGCTTAACGAATTGCCGCGTCGGGCGTGACGGGCAGACGTTCGCGGCCCTGATCGGTCAGAAGGAAAACATCACGGCCTTCGATCACCACGGCAGACAGCGGGCCACCATAGGCCGCGCCGCTGTCGAGGTTCACCCGATTTCCGTAATGGGTGACCTGCGGAATGTGGGTGTGGCCATGGACGATCAGCGGGCCATGGTCACGACGATCTTCAAGAAAGCCGTCGCGGATCCAGCACAGATCGTCTTCGCTTTGCTGGTCCAAAGCAACACCCGGGCGGATGCCGGCATGGGCGAAGAACGCTTCGCCTTGTGCAAAGCTGGTGGGCAGGTGTTCAATGAAGTCGCGATGGGCCTGCGGAACGGCGGCGACGGCTTCTGCGTGAACCGGGGCCAGGGGGCGGTCGGCGGGATGTTTTACGCCATAGTTTGAAAGCGTGACCGCGCCGCCGATGCGGGGGTGCAGATAGCTGGCATCCACCCGCAGACGCGGGTCGTGCCAGTTGAGATCGCGCAGATAGCCCGCGAACATCCGGTCATGGTTGCCCAGAAGCGTGACCCAATCCTCGCCCCGCGCATGTCCTGCGATCAGGTAGTCAATGACACCGGGGCTGTCAGGGCCACGATCCACCAGATCGCCGATATGAACGATGGTGCCGGGTCCATACATGGCCTGATCCGTCTTGATCCGGGCATGGGCGGCGCGCAGCAGGTCCAGCTGACCGTGAATATCGCCGATAGCGTAGGTTCTCATGGGGGCTCGCTGTTGGAAACCGGGGAGTCGGGGGTTTCACACCCCCGGCGTTGCAGTTTTCGTGAAAACTGCAACTTCCCCCGTGGAGTATTTCGAAAGGCGCAAATCGAAAAGAGGGGATCTGCGCCTTTTCCCGTTACACCTCGAACTGCAATGCCTTCACTTGGCTGAACATGCCGGTGGATTGCAGCGTTTCCAGCACTTTGGGATCGATCGCCTGATCAAGATAGAGAATGGCGATGGCATCCTGACCCACGCCAGAGCGACCGAGGGTGAAGTTTGCAATGTTGACGCCGTTTTTGCCCATGGTCATGCCCAGCAAGCCGATGATGCCGGGGACATCTTCGTTCGCGGTATAGAGCATGTGGGCGCCGATTTCGGCGTCGATGTTGATACCCTTGATTTGGATGAAGCGCGGCTTGCCATCCGAGAAACAGGTACCCGCGACCGAGCGTTCGCGTTTGTCGGTGACCATGGTGACCTTGATATAGGCATCAAACACCCCGGTTTTTTCCTGCCGGGTGGTCGAGATCTGAATGCCCTTGTCCTTGGCCACCACGGGGGCCGACACGAGGTTCACATCCGGGTTGTGCGCCTTCAGCACGCCGGCGATGACGGCTTGGTTCAGCGCTGCAAGGTTCATCCCCGCAACGGTACCATCGTAAAGGATGTTGATCGCCTTGATCGGCTCATCCGTCATCTGGCCGATGAAAGCGCCAAGATGGGCGGCGAGTTTGATCCACGGGCCCATGACGGCGGCTTCTTCTGCCGTAACGTTCGGCATGTTCAGCGCGTTCTGCACGGCACCTGTCAGCAGGTAATCCGACATTTGTTCGGCTACTTGCAGCGCGACGTTTTCCTGCGCCTCGGTGGTGGAGGCGCCAAGGTGCGGCGTGCAGACCACGTTCGGATGATTGAACAGCGCGTTTTCATTCGCGGGTTCGGTTTCGAACACATCCAAGGCCGCTCCGGCGACTTGGCCCGCATCCAATGCGTCTTTCAGGGCGGCTTCGTCGATCAACCCGCCACGGGCGCAGTTGATGATGCGCACGCCTTTCTTGGTTTTCGCCAGATTGTCGCGGCTAAGGATGTTGCGGGTCTTGTCGGTCAGCGGCACATGCAGGGTGATGAAATCGGCGCGCGCCAGCAGCTCATCCAATTCCACCTTAGTGACGCCAAGGGCCTTGGCGCGTTCTTCCGACAGGAAGGGGTCATAGGCGATGACCTTCATCTTCAGGCCAACCGCACGGTCGCAAACGATGCCGCCGATGTTGCCCGCTCCGATGACGCCGAGGGTTTTGTTAAAGAGTTCAACCCCCATGAAACGGGATTTTTCCCATTTTCCAGCGTGGGTTGACGCGTTGGCCTCGGGCAGTTGGCGGGCGACGGCGAACATCATCGCGATGGCATGTTCGGCCGTGGTGACCGAGTTTCCGAAGGGCGTGTTCATCACGATCACGCCCTTTTTCGACGCTGCCGGAATGTCGACGTTATCGACGCCAATCCCGGCGCGGCCCACTACCTTCAGGTTGGTGGCATTGGCCAGAAGTTTGTCGGTCACTTTGGTGGCCGAGCGGATGGCAAGGCCGTCATACTGAG